>Ga0316209_1000467_pt1 | contig 70908 bp, 57 predicted proteins | sample 6monopyrite_MG_FD_204945 | JGI IMG/M metagenome (GOLD analysis project Ga0316209, IMG submission 204945) | Microbial mat bacterial communities from mineral coupon in-situ incubated in ocean water Damariscotta River, Maine, United States -... | ecosystem: Environmental > Aquatic > Marine >... | reverse complement strand
AGCCTATGGGTAGTGGCCGGCGTCAGCCTCACCGCCATCATCCACCAGCGCGCCTGGGAAGTCCTACACATGAAGCTGCTGATCACCTTTGGCATCAGCGGCATCGTCGGCAGCTTTGCAGGTGCCAGCATTGGCATCATGATTGCCGAGCAGCTACAGTCGCTCCTCTTTGCCGCACTACTGGTCGTCGTATCAATCTGGTTACTGCTGAAAAAAACAGAACCAAGCCCAGCTGAAAATAAAAAGAAAACCTTTAACTACCTGCTAGCCGCAGTCGTCGGCATCACCATTGGCGCGTTAACCGGCATCCTCGGTGTCGGCGGTGGCTTCCTGCTAGTACCGGCACTGATCTGGCTCGGCGTGTCGCAGATGCCGGTCACCGTCGCCCACTCACTGGTGTTGATTATTCTCAACTCAGTGGTCGCAGGCACACGCTACGCAGAAGCAATCGAGATCGATGTGATGCTCACCGTTGGTGTTGTAATCGCCGCCAGCCTGGGTGCGATTGTCGGTGGCGTGTTGTTGAAAAAGATACCGCAGCAGCATTTACAGAAAGGGTTTGCCTATGCGTTGTTGTTGCTGGGGGTATTGATGGCTGCGAGGAGTTTTCTGTAGTTTTTTCTGACTGCTAGCGATCGGGGCAGAGTACACCTGCTCTTTGGTTTCGCAGGATTAAAGGCAGTGAGATGTTTTTGTAGGGCGCAATAACCAACGGGCATTGCGCCGAACGAAGATCAATCACGTCGAGTTACCTACCCCTTCTTTTTAATTTATTTCGATAGATTAATCGGCAAAGAAATAGATTCCGCCGTGATGCCATGCGCGGTGATATTTCGACTGATGATAAAATGGTTTAGAGTTTCTTTCGGCGCAATGCGCTATCGCTTTTTGACGTTGTACGTGTTACGTGTTTATCAGGTGTAATCACGAAATTCATTAACAATTCTTACAATCTCGGCAAGTTCCATTTCTGAGAGTGCCGAATCAAGCTTTGCATTTGGCATTCCCTGACTTGCGAAATAAGGAAGCTCCATAAATGGAATCTTCCGTTCATTGCACGCTTGCTCAATAAGGCTTCGTGGCCAATCAAAAAACTCACCTTCTCCAGTAGAGAGGACTACGGCCTGAATGCGAGACGAGATATCCAAGCTAAAAATTGAATCAACGTGATATCGGATCTCATCACCATCAACAGACGCACGAGTTTTATACTTATTGGCCTGAGAATTAAGTATCGGCCGAGGGTATGCATTGGAAAATATTACCGGCGATGAATTTTTAGCGATGCAATCTCTGCGCAGATGACCGCTCCACTGTGAGATGCGCTGAAGAAAAGTGTAAGCACGGTTCCAAAATGCCGAACCGGATGAAACGGTTTCATCATAGATACCAATTCCAGGAACGATTAATGCCGCCCCGTTACTCTCCCGGCCAACTACAAGTATTAGAGGGAAGTTAGCTGATTCTGTCTCGCCAACTGCAATAACGGAATTCCCTTCAATCATATCTTTACCTAAAATAATCTAACGTTATAACTAGACCGCTGTACGCTGAAATCGCAGAAGAAAATTACGGCACAACCCGTTGACTTGTGTATTTTATTAGCTCTCTTTTACTTCCTTAAACATAAATTCGAAACAACCATTTTCTGTAAAAACCTTTAGTGCTGCCGAATACTCAAAATTTAACTTGACATAAAAGAGTTCAATACTGCCCCAACCACGAGGAAAAATATCTTCATTATGGGTGTATAGATTCATTGCTTTATTTTCCGATATTTTCACCCACTTTGTTTCTGACTCAGGCAACACACCATAGATATTTTCTCCCACTAGCCCTATTTGTATATTCCCACCTCTAATTACTCTATTTGTTCGATTACGTATTGAGAGAAGTACAACTTTACATTCTGAGCCTACGGGAACGATGGTTTCCTCACCAGGGATTAGTGCCACACCGTTAACCAATATATCAACTTCCAATTGAAACTCTTTGGCGCCTGCATTCGGCTTCTCAAGATAGTGAACTAAGGACTTATTAAGCTCTCTTTTTAATTCAACTATTCTCCCCTCATACACAATATGAGGATAATGCTTTAAGTCGAATGGGATATCGCTTGTGGTTTTTGTCAAGAGAATTATTTTCTTATCTAAAGCTTTCGCATACCCTACTTCAAAAAACACATTGGGATTTTTTCCGGTCATATCTGCAACAATTATATCTGCCTTCGATATTTGATTAATGATTCTATCTAATATAGTTCCTTCAAATATTTGCTCATCAACTCTCTCGCAGTAAGCACCAACTGACTCTGCTGTTTCTTTAATACCTAACTTATAGATATCGTCAAACCCCTCACTGAAAGGCATGAGGGTAAAAACAAAAGGTTTAGTACTCATTAATCCCCCTTTAAGAGCTAACACCACAAATCATCGACACCAAAAAGCATAGCGTAGCGGCTCTTTTTGTTGCCCGTCTTAATTTATTTTGTTAGCCATTGTTAACTTCTCAATCACAGTTAAACCAATTGCTTACATTTGGTTGAGTATTTTCTGAAACCATTAGCATGCTCTTTTTTACATCTTGAATTGCGGGATCACATTTAGGACACATGACTGCGATTTCTTCAAGGGATGAGTTGATTTTATCATTTGCTATTTCAGGTAACATGATTAGTTCTTCACGTGGGCAAACAATATTTGTTGATGCCTCCTTAACGAAAGCCTCGGTCTGATCATACAGATATACTAATACGAATAACAATGCCATCAAGGGAAGAATTATATCAAATAAAACTCTATATATACCTATTACCAAGATAGCAATGCCACCATCAGTTTTAGATGCTGATTTATTCGCATTCCACTCATCACGTGATTTCAAATAATCGGATGCGAATGTAAAAACATACTCAATAAACGAGTAAATAAGAAAAAAACCTAGTACGCCATATGCATAAGGGTTTAAATTATTTTCACTATTGTTTTCTATCGGTGCCTCAGTGATTTGTTGATTAACTGCAGCATGCTCAATAATCTCTTTATGTTCCAAGCCTAATGTGCCTGAAATATCAACTGCAAACACTTCAGCTAATATGATAACTGAAAATGCAAATAATACGTTTCTTCGATGAGCCACACTCTGGGTAGATAAGGTTATTTTACCAACATCATAAATAAGTAGAAGGAACACCTATAAAACCAATAATAGTGACCCAATAAGCAATATGCGTTGAACTATAGGTTCTTCTAGCGGATTTTTCTGTGATTGTTGACTTTGTGGCTCAATCGGTATGTGTACTACGGGGTCTTCGGGAGTTGAATTTCCAAAAAATAGTAAATAAGCACTAAACAGTAGAATTAAGAAGACTACAACCTGCCATTTTCCTAATTTCTGAAAACGCTCATGAGCTTCTGTGAAAAATGTTATAAATTTCTCTTGCCCTGTTAGAATATATGGCTTTGTAGCATCAATTGCACCTTGATAATAATCCTTGAACCCCATAATTTTAGAATCCTGTATTTCATCACGATCTTATTGCACATGGCTAACAATAAGTAGATAGCAAGGCGGCATATAACAACACTACACATCACCATCTAATCCCATTATTATGCTTTCTCAGCACGCTTATTTAATAGCCCTGATTTATGCCATACATCCACTCAAATGTATGTAGGGTAAAGATTATATTCATCCCACTCCGCTAATAAACAGCTCCCATTGAGATTTCACCACTCACCCCACCATTGATTCCGGCCTAAAGCACGTCGGAATGACGGGGGGCGAGGTTCAGGAGTGACGCCAACGCCGACAGCCTGTTAACGCAGCAACGATGACATGTCAGTAACTAAGGGATCTTTGATTAATTGTCATTACGAGAAGCGAAGCGACGAAGTAATCTCTTAGCTCAGTGGTTCATATAGAGTTGAGATTGCAGCCCTAAAGGATTTGGACTTCCAGTCCCATCACGCTTTGCTCGTACCAAGAGGCACTTCCTGCGGTCGCCTGACAGATAAGGCAATTCATCAGAGGCTCCCCAAGGAACACAGCTTGGCCAAACCGAGGTTCTGAGCCAGCAGCGGCTCGACAGAGCAACATGATACTGGCCAGACAGTAACGAGAAGTAGCGGTATAAATTACATGAGTCAGAGCAAGCCTACTCTGCCCCCTGCTTTTCTAATCCTCCCGCAGCGCCACCTGCTGCGCTACCACCGGCCCCACCCCCAGCGAGCTAATATCCATCAAAAAGATCGTCAACTTGCGTGAGCCTTTTTCGGCACCGCGCGATGAAGAGAATGAGAGTAGCTGGCCATCGGGTGAGATTGAAGGAAAGCCATCAAAGGCCTTGCTAGTGGTGAGGCGGGCCTGTTTGCCGGTTTCGATGCTCATTAGATAGATTTCGAAATTATAGGGTGGGTGCATTTTGGCGAAGGCAAAGTGTTTGCCATCGGGCGCGGGATACGGTGCCCAGTTAACCTGCCCATCGTTGGTGATCTGCGTTAGCTCGCTGCCGTTATGTTTGACTGTGTAGATCTCCATACCGCGATTGCGATCATGCTCCTCGGCCTTTGACCAGGCACGAAAGATAATCGTCTCGCTGTCTGGCATATAGAATGCGCCGCCTTCCTGTAGATCGGACGAATGGGTGACCTGAATTTCATCGCTGCCGTCCGGGCGCACGCGCCACAGATCCAGCATGCCATTGGTTTCGCGGGTAAAGAGCACCCACTCGCCATCGGGTGAGACCGACACCTCGGCGTCATACTGGCGGTTGTTTGTCAGGCGCTTGACGTTAGAGCCATCCACGTTCGCGGTATAAAGCTCGGCCCCCTGCGGGTAGTCGCCCACCTTTGACCAGTTGCCGCGCGGCATGTCCATATTGTCTTTGGTGGAGGTAAAGACCACCTGCTTGTTATCGGGAAAAAAGAATGAGCAGGCGTCGTTACCGACATCGTTGATCTCATGCACGGTACGCCCATCGATACTCGCCACATTGATGTGATACGACTCTGACGCCTTCGATTTCGCATAGAATATCAATTGCTTACTATCGGGGGAGAAATAGGATTCGACCGCACGGTCAACATTGGGCAGCTGCCAGATCGGCAGTTCGTCTACCTCGGAAAGGCTACGCTGCTTTGTCTCCCAGCCGGTATAGGCATCAACCACCGGTATGATTGGCGATTCAGCCTCATGCGCCTGCACCGTAAAATTCGACATCCCAAACAGCACAACCGCTACTCCCTTAAGCCCCAGTTTCATCATCCATTCTCCGTCGTCAACCAGCTGATAACCGTGAACTGCAAGAAGCGTGCACATTTCAAATGCATGGTTTTAGTTACACCAACAGTTGGGCTATGATCGAACCACAAGCCTAATAGATGATGGATTGAACCGATGATGAAACAGACTGCCCTTCGCCTACTGCTGACGCTGATCACCTGCGTCATCGCATCGACTGCACATGCCAATAGCGATACAGCCAGGACGATCCATCACGCGCTCAACATCACACTCGAACCGGCGACGTCGATGATCACTGCACAGGACACCATCACACTACCCGATCATCTGGCAACCCAAGCCTATTTCGAATTTCTATTGCACGCAGGCCTTAACCCAACATCGCGTACACATGCGATTGAGGCTCTCGCCACACCAAGCGATTCGATTCAACATCACTACCGCGTAAAACTAAACCCGACCAACAATCCCATCACGCTAAGTTATAGTGGTGTGATCAACCACCCGATCAGCGCCGAGGGTGAGCAGTACGCGCGCGGCTTTAAAGAGACACCGGGGCTGATCGACAAAGAAGGTATCTTTCTCGCCGGTTCAACGCTGTGGTATCCAGTGGTGCCCAACCAACTAGTGAGTTTTGAGTTGACGATCACCACGCCTGCCGACTGGACGGCGATCAGCCAGGGGGTGCGCAGTCTCAACACAAAAGAACAGGGCAAGCACACCGTACAATGGAAAGAGGCTCAACCGCAGGATGATATCTTTATCATCGCCAACCGTTACCACGAATACACCCAAAGTGCGGGCGCGGTTGAGGCGATGGTCTTTTTGCGTGATGCCGATGAAATCCTGGCGCAGAAGTATTTGGACACCACTGCGCAATACCTTTCGATGTACAACAAGCTGCTCGGCCCCTACCCCTATCAAAAATTTGCGATGGTGGAAAACTTCTGGGACACCGGCTACGGCATGCCGTCGTTCACGCTGCTCGGCCCGCGTGTGATCCGCTTTCCGTTTATTCTGCACTCGTCGTATCCACATGAGATTCTGCACAACTGGTGGGGCAACGGTGTGTTTGTCGACTACAGTAAAGGCAACTGGGCCGAAGGGCTCACCACCTATCTCGCCGACCATCTGATTGCTGAACAACGCGGCCGCGCCATCAGCTACCGACGCGATATTTTGCAGCGCTATAGCGACTTCGTCACCGATGGACGCGACTTTCCACTGAGCCAGTTTCGCTCACGCCACAGCTCGGCAACAGAAGCAGTCGGCTACGGCAAAACATTGATGCTATTTCACATGCTGCGCCAGCAACTCGGCAACCGTGACTTTGTGCGCTCGCTCGCCACTCTTTATCGCAAGTACCGCTTTACCGTCGCCAACTACCAGGATGTCGAAGCAATCTTTAGTCAGGTGAGTGAACAGGACCTCGCGCCCTTTTTTGATCAATGGGTGCAACACGCGGGCGCACCCAGCCTGAAACTTGATCACGCCACCACCACCAGTAAAGAAGGTAAACGTTACCGTCTGAATGCATCGCTGATTCAGCAACAGGCAGGCATTCCGTTTGAATTACAGATTCCGGTGATGGTCTATCTCGAAGGGCAAAGCGAACCGCAGGTCGAGGTCGTTTCGATGAAGACAGCGCAACACGCTATTTCACTCACCTTTGACGCCCGCCCATTGCGCATCGAAGTTGATCCGATGTTTGACCTCTTCCGTCGCCTTGATGACAAAGAAATTCCATCTGCCCTTTCACAGGGCTTTGGTGCCGAACGCGTCTTGATGCTACTGCCATCCAAAGCAGATAGTGCATTGCTAAACGAATACCGCGCCATGGCCAACGCATGGGCGCGCAGCCAGCCGGGCGAGTGGCAGGTAAAGCTCGACAGTGAAATCGAACAACTGCCGAGTGACCGCGCGGTGTGGATTCTCGGCTGGAACAACCGCTTTAGCAAAACTGTTAAACAGGCGCTTAAAGAACAGGGCGTTTCGCTGGATGGCGACGCATTGACTATCAAAGATAAGTCACTATCGATCGCCAACCACTCGGCGATGCTCACCACACGTCACCCTGAGAATAGTGGTGCAACATTGGTATGGCTTGCCGCCAGTCGCGCCGGGGCGGTACCGGCACTGGCACGCAAGCTACCACACTACCGTAAATACAGTTACCTTGCTTTTGAAGGTGACGAAGGCAACAACGTCGCCAAGGGACAGTGGCGCGTGTTGAACTCACCAATGAGCCTCGATTTCAACTATGCTGACAACCCTGCACGCGATGGCTTTAAACTAACCCCCGCATCTGCGCTGGCACAACTGCCACCGGTCTTTTCCGAAAAACGGATGATGCGTGATGTGGAGTTCCTCGCCAGCGAAGCGATGCAGGGGCGCGGCCTCGGCACGCCTGAACTGGACAGGGCCGCCGACTACATCGCCAATGAGTTTAAACAGATGGGGCTACAACCCGGCGGCGATAACGGTAGCTATTTTCAGCAGTGGTCAGAAGATGTCGGCGCACCACTGGGTAACACACAGCTCACCAATGTGATTGCAGTGTTGCCCGGCAGCAATCCACAACTGGTGGGTGAAAACCTGGTGATCAGCGCCCACTACGACCACCTCGGCCTCGGCTGGCCCGATGTGCATCAAGGCGATGAAGGCAAGGCGCATGTGGGAGCCGATGACAACGCCAGCGGTGTGGCGGTGATGCTGGAGCTGGCGCGTCAGGTGAGTAAAAAGTGGAATCCGGCGCGTAGCATAGTGTTTGTCGCCTTCACCGCTGAGGAGGCAGGCCTGCGCGGCTCACAGCACTACGCCCATGCGATGAGTGAACTACCGGCGCGTAAAGCGATTGCAGTGCTCAACCTCGATACCGTTGGTCGTGTTGGTGCTGGCCCGGTGACGATCTTCGGCACACAATCAGCTCGCGAGCTGGTGCATGTGATTCGCGGGGCAGGCTTTGTCACCGGTATTCAGACGCAGAGCATCAAAAGTGAGCAAGGGTTTAGCGATCAAAAGAGTTTTTACGATATCGGCGTTCCCGGCGTGCAGTTCTTTGGTTCGGTACATAGCGACTTCCATCGTCCCACTGACACGATTGAGCTAATCGATAGCGCCGGCATGGTGAAGGTTGCCGCGATCCTTAAGGAGACCGCCGAATACCTCGCCAATGTCCCTGAAGGGCTGAGCATTACCCTGCCCAAATCAGCCCCGCAGAAGCGCACTGAGAGAGCCAGACAAGGGCGACGTGTCAGCATCGGCACCATTCCGGACTTCGCCTTTGGCGGCGAAGGCGTGCGCATCAGTGGCACCACCCCCGACTCCCCCGCTGCAAAAGCCGGGCTAAAAGATGGCGACATCCTCACCGCTATCAACGGCAAGGCGATTGAAGACCTTGCAGCTTATGCCAAAGTACTGCGTACCCTCAAGGCAGGCGATTCGATAAAATTGCAGTATTTGAGGAACGACAAACAACATGAGGTTCAGGTGACGGCCATCGCCAGATAAAAACATTACCAATCGTTAAGAGTGTGAAGCAGTAGCAAGAAATCGATTGCGTATCCGCTATCATCAGCACGCATCAAAACTGAATCATTATGAGATCAACGTTACATCATGAACACAAACAGCAATCTAAACATCGTAAAAAATTCCCCTTTTGGGAAAGAGCTAACTGAAACACAGTGCAAGACCCTCGCCGCTATCATTGAAGTCCGTAACCTCAAGCCAGGTGAAGTGCTAATCTCAGAAAACAGGATTGACCACTCTCTCTATGTCCTGATTAGTGGCAAACTCTCTGTAATAAAAGGAGCGGGTAGCCATCAGGAAGAGCAGCTCCATGTGCTCACTGCTGGCGAGCTAACCGGCACCAGGGGATTTATTGATGGCAAAAATCCCAGTGCAACGCTACGCGCCCTGACCAATACTCAGCTCTTCTGCATTGAGCAGTCGAAATTCGAGAAGTTGATCTCTTCGGAGCCAGCCATCGTCTATCAGGTTATGCGTGCTATCGTTAGTGATATCCATGGGATTGTCCAGAACATGAACAATAGCCACATTGAGTTATCTAACTACATCAACGGGCAGCACGGCCGTTACTGATTGCAAGGATACATAGACTGGCAATCTATCACCCTGCTTCTGATTAACCATATCGCCGCCACCCTCTGCAGGCAAGAGTATCTCAACCTTGCATCCCTGCTACCGCACAAATAGCGCATCACGATCACTTCTAACGTTAATGGTAAACAAGCGCGATGATGAAGTCGCACTAACGCGGAAAATTTCACCTCGCTTTTGGCAGAAATTTCACAGCTTCGAAAAAAATGTGATTAATCTGCCCGGTCAAACGTCAATTTAGTGGCCACTTACGCGCTGATCACACCCCGCTTTCCGAGCGCCCTGTCAAAAGCAAACAAATCCTCGCCTATCCAATTGAAAAACAACATAAAAAACAAACATCAAGACGCCTTAAAAAAATGTGATTTTCAAACAAAAATAACTGTTTTTTTCTGCGTTTTTCTAATGAAAGCATGCTCGCCTGGGTCTACAATTAAAGAATGATGTTCACTTGATGGCACTTTTTCTGAGGAGGAAGCGCGCTCAAAAATAGAGCTTTTATTTTTAATTTTTTAAGCAATTAACGCATGAGGAAAGTATGTCGGAACAAGTAATGAAAGTCGCGCCAGATAATGCGACAGTAGCGAATGACCATATTAATTTAAAACTGGAAGCCCCCAATAAATTGAGCAAAAAAGATATTTTTAAAAACGGTAATTATCCGTACAAAAAAATGATCAGCAAAGTTGAGTATGAAAAACGCAAAAAGGAATTACAGACCGAACTGCTGAAGATGCAAAGCTGGGTCAAGGAGACCGGGCAACGCATTGTGATTCTCTATGAGGGGCGTGACGCTGCTGGTAAAGGAGGCACCATTAAACGCTTCATGGAGCACATGAACCCTCGTGGCGCGCATGTGGTCGCACTTGAAAAGCCAACTGATCGTGAAAAAGGCGAGTGGTATTTTCAACGCTATATCAAGCATCTTCCCTCTGAAGGTGAAATCGTTATGTTTGATCGCTCCTGGTATAACCGTGCGGGTGTCGAGCGTGTGATGAACTTTTGCACCCCAAAGGAATATTTAGAATTTATGCGCCAGGCGGCAGAGCTTGAGCGCATGCTGGTGCGTAGCGGTATCCTCCTGTTCAAACTCTGGTTTTCTGTGAGCCGTGAAGAACAGTTACGGCGCTTCCAGAAACGTCGTTCTGATCCACTAAAACAGTGGAAGCTAAGCCCTATTGATCTGGCATCACTGGACAAATGGGATGACTACACCGAAGCGAAAGAGTCGATGTTCTTTTACACCGACACAGCCGATGCGCCATGGACGGTGATTAAATCAGACGACAAAAAACGCGCCCGTATTAATGCCATGCGTCACATCCTGGGCCAGCTGGATTACCCCAACAAAGATCACAATATTGTGCGTGATCCAGACCCATTAATCATTGGTAGCGCCAAAGACGTGTTCGAAATAGACGAATATTGCATCCTGCGCTAGCGACAGACCAGTAACGTTATATGAAAAGGAATTAAAAAATAAAATGACACATAAACATCTGCCCCATGCCGAGCGCCTGGTGAATACCTTTAAAGAAAGATTGAGCCAGAGCGGTCGTGATCACGTTGGCGACAAACACTTCGATGAGCTTACGCTCATGATAGAAGCAGCGGTTAGCGCAGCTGTGCTGCAGGAAGTGGGACGCGCTGCAGATCGTGTTCATGACGTGGTGGAATCGATTAGAAAAGAGACAGAACAGCTCTAGCCCACCGCCAATTCAATCCAGCTCAATCCAGTTCAATCCAGTTCAATCCAGTTCAATCGAGAAGCAGGCACGTAATGCGCCTGCCTTTCTCTTGTATTTTGCATCTCTATGACAGACAGGAAATAAAAAATGATCATTAAAGTCGAAGGCGACATTCTACTTAGCAAAGCCCAGGTGATTGCCCATGGTGTGGCAGCAAATGACCCCATGGGTCAAGGATTATCGAAAGCGCTGCATGAGTTCATGCCATCTATGCATAAAGATTTTCACCACTGGTGCCACCAGGAACATCGTAATCCAGGCGAGGCCTGGGTATGGACGGCCGCAGATGGTGTGCGGATCGTAAACCTGCTTACTCAGGAGGGCGGCTATGGTCATGGCGCTCGCCCGGGTAAAGCGACAACAAAGAATGTTGCGCACGCTCTGAAAGCGCTTAAGAAAATGGCTATTAAAGAGCAATTTTCCTCCCTCGCCTTGCCACGTCTCGCGACCGGTGTCGGCGGCTTGAACTGGGAGGATGTTGAACCGCTCATTGAAGACAAGCTAGGTGATCTTGATATTCCAGTGTATCTCTACTCAAGCTATATCCCAAATCAGGCTGCGAGTGAGTCATAAGTCAGGTTAAACAACAATGCCATTTACCCCCTTTTCCTGAAGGGGGCTATCGATCGAAGCCCCCCGGTTCAAAGGGGGGACGAGGTTTATTTGAAAACTAAACCACCCCAAATTAAGACAACCATATGAAAACGACGAAAGAACCCTTTATAATGAAGGGATAACAGACAACTAGCTAAACCAAAAGAGATAACCATCAATCATGAACGCAACTAATCACGTAGAACTCATCAAAAATTCACCACTAGGTAAAGATCTTAGCGATGCCCAATGCGAAATACTCGCGGCTATTATTGAAGTACGCACCCTTAAAAAAGGCGAAGAGCTGCTTTCTGAAGGGCATGTTGACCACACCCTGTATGTGCCGATCGAAGGTCAGATATCTGTCATTAAAACATCAGGCAGTGGCGATGAAGACCAGCTACATGTGCTTAAGCCAGGCGAACTTGCTGGTGCAATGGGCTTCCTTGATGGTAAAGAGCACAGTGCGACTCTGCGCGCGATTACAGACACCCAGGTCTTTTGCCTTGAACAGGCCAGGTTCGAAAAATTAATTACCTCTGAACCGACGATTGTCTATCAGGTGATGCGCGCCATCGTGCGCGATATCCACGGCATTGTTAAAACGATGAACAACAGTCATGTTGAATTCTCAAACTACATCAACAAACAGCACGGCCGCTACTGATACCCAGCATTAATACCTGGCGATGCACACTCGACGCCTGGCCTGCGCCCTTCTCTTCGCAGGCCACGTCACCTTCACCGCTGCCGATGTTCCCAGTGAACAGCGGCATGAGGTGGAACACCTGCTGAATTTCATCGCCAACACCAGCTGCATTATTGATCGCAATGGTTCACTGCATGCCGGACCGGACGCGCTATCGCATATCAAAAAAAAATACGCCTATTTTCGAGACGACATTTCCACCACTGAAGAATTTATTGAACGCGCGGCGAGTAAAAGTACATTTAGCGGCAATGCTTATAGAGTGCAATGTGGCGATAACAAAACAACCACGACACAACACTGGCTTGTGACTGAACTGGCAGCATATCGGAAAGACCAGAAATGAGCATCAGTGGACCCAGACCCAGACCCCAGATAAATACATCTAATACTTACAGAGTTATCCACTTCGACATGTTATTAGTTATACAATTAGCTTATCTCGTAGCAGGCACTTACGTAAATAAACTATTTTCGCCTATACAGTGCCATACTGGATATAACCCCAAAGCGGAGTGTTATGACATCCTACTTTCGGGGCTGTTTATAGTTAGCCCTAAGCACTGAAGGGGTTGCGGTGGTTATTGCTCTTGCTTGATCAACCCTGCTATGAGGAGGCATTGAAAACGCGAACCACAGAGGCATGCTATCGCGATATCAAACACTAGCGACTCACTTAAAAATCAAACATTTTTATATTGCAGCCCTTTCTGGCGGCAGACCATCTGCATTGGCCTGTGCGAGTCCGTTACCAGAGATGCTGCTATCAGCTACCTTAAACGGCAATGGCACGCCATTTAACATGGACGATTTTTTTGGGTGATCGATACGGCTGTATATTATTTTTTCTTGCTACGTCGAGTAGTGAATTTCTTAAAACGCTTACGCTTATCCTGCTGATGATCAGTCAGTACGTTTTTCCGCCCCTTATACGGGTTATCACTGGTCTTGAACTCGATCTTGACCGGCGTCCCTTCAAGCTTTAACACTTTACGAAAGGTCTTTTCAAGATAGCGCACGTAGCTGTCGGGAATACTTTCGGTTTGATTCCCATGGATCACAATCCGTGGTGGTCGATGTCCACCCTGATGTGCATAACGCAGTTTTATACGCCGCATATGGACTGCTGGTGGTGGGTGCGCCGCTACTGCTTCTGCGAGAATACGGGTTAGCTGTGGTGTTGATAAGGCCATTTGTGCAGAGTGATAAGCACGCTCAACCGACTTAAATAGTTCATTAACCCCGTGCCCTTTTAATGCTGAAATAAAGTGTATTTCAGCAAAATCAATAAAGGAGAGGCGACGCTCCAATTCATCTTTAACACGCTGTTGGTCATACTCATCCATACCGTCCCATTTATTGACCGCGATCACTAACGCCTTGCCGCTTTCAAGCACATAACCGAGGATTTTAGTATCCTGCTCGGAAATACCACCGGTATGGGCATCAATCACCAGAATGGCAACATCTGCTTCGCTGATCGCTTGCAGTGCCTTAATCGAACTAAATTTCTCAACCACTTCACTGACACGGCTACGACGGCGCATACCGGCGGTGTCGATCAAAATATATTCCTGTGAGCCACGCTGAAATGGAATTCGAATACTATCGCGAGTGGTACCGGGACGATCAAATGCCAGTACACGATCTTCTTTTAAGATTCGATTAACGAGCGTTGATTTACCAACATTAGGGCGCCCCGAGATCGCAATTTTAATACTGCGTGGGCCGTCTTCATCTTCAGCCTCTGGTTCTTCGATATTGATCATATGATCGAATACTTCGGTCATCATGTCCGATACACCTTCCCCATGTGCAGCGGAAATCACAACGGTGTGCGCATAAGCCAGCTCATAAAAGTCACTGGTGATCAGGTCAACATCGCGCCCTTCTGCCTTGTTAATAACCAGCATCAACGGCTTCCCAGAACGACGCAGGCGATCGGCAATGGTTTTATCACCAGCAGAAAGGCCCGCACGCCCATCAACCAGAAAGAGCACCGCATCGGCTTCTTCTATCGCGACCATCGCCTGACTCATCATCAAGCCGTCGATTCCCTTGGTTGAATCACCAAGACCACCAGTATCTACGACTATATAAGGGTGGGGGCCTACCTTACCCTCGCCGTAGTTACGGTCGCGGGTTAAACCCGGTTGGTCAGCCACTAGCGCATCACGGGTCTTCGTCAGACGATTAAAGAGTGTTGATTTACCAACGTTAGGTAGCCCAACTAATGCAATTACAGATTTCATGGTACGTCCATTCGTAGTGCGGTAATAGTACCCAGATGACTAACTGAATAGAGTATGTCATTAATAACAAGCGGTCGTTGAATGACGGCAACATCATCGACCAGACGGCGCATTACAAAGCTGCCGTCTTCGGTGGAAAGCCAGTGCAGGTAACCCTCAAAGTCACCGACCACAATCTTTCCATCATGGATAACCGGCATCGTAATATCGCGCCGCATCAGTTTATCCTGCCGCCATAACGTGGCACCGGTACGTCTGTCCAGTGCCATCACCTGCCCTTTATCATCACTGATAAATAGTTGACGCTCATCAAGTGCAATGCCACTGTGTGAAGAAAATTCGCGCGCCCAGATAATGCGCCCTGAACTGACATCAAGCGCAATTAAACGCCCCTGAAAAGCAACTGCGTATAAAACCCCATCGCCATAGGCAAGTTCCGCATCGACATCGACCATGCGTTCTAACTCTGAACGCCCTTTGGCCAACGCGACAATCTTCTCCCACAACAATTTACCATTGCTCACAGAGAGCGCGGCGATCTTACCATTCGAAAAACCAGCAAAGACCTTGTCATCCACCACCAATGGCGTACCCACGCCACGTAGACTTAATGATGGGACAGTCGTCTCATAGACCCACAGTCGCTCACCGCTCTGCGCATTGAGGCCAAACATCTTGCCATCATTGGTTCGCACCACAATCACACCTTGTGATACTTGCGGTGCCCCCATCACTTCACTGGAAAGTTCACTACGCCATAATATTGAACCATCGCTGCTTGATAGTGCTAGCAACTCACCTTTGTGAGTCCCCAATAATAGATAACCATCACCACTACCGATCGCACCGGTTAAGGCTGTGTCAGTTTCAACATTCCATTGGCGACAACCACATTCAGCATCGAGTGCGCGCACACGACCACGCGGGTGAGCAATAAATAGCTGCTTACCTGCAACGGCAATAGCAGGTGCGCCCTCCCACTCATCCACACGTGACTGTGGCTGTTTGTACCAGGCAGGCACTGTACTTGCCACCGTTTCCAGCCGCTCAAGTTGAACTGGATGTGATTCGAGCGTTAACGCACCGCTACAACCCACCAGAGATAACAGAGCAAGTGCTGGCAACCACAGGCGACCCGCACGAAATACAACAGAACCACTCATGATTGCTATGCGCCCTCGCCACCGAGGTCATCTAGCTTCATCTGCAATAAGCTGTTATCCCCTTTATCGTTTGCCTTTAATGCGCGTTCATAAGCACTACGCGCCTGGCTCTTTTGGGATTTCGCAGCGTAAATGTCACCCTTCAACTCTTCGTATAGTGGCAGATACTCACCAGCCTCTACCGTATTAATCAACGATAACGCACCATCTGCATTGCCCTCAGCTAACATCACGGCTGCCATTCGAATACGTGCCATATGTAAAAACTCAGTCTGTTTGCTGTTATCTAATACCCACTGCAGACGAGCACGGGCAGATAAAAGATCACCTTCATCCACCTTCAGTTTTGCAATCGCAAATGCTGACAACACCGCATAAGGGGTGTCTGAAAAGTTATTAATGATGTGTTCGCCACGCGTCATCACAGAAGCGTTGAGTGACTGCTGCATATCATCCTGTAACTGTGAAAATTCAAGTGATGCATTCTGGCTTTGCGCCTCATTATGCTTCATCCAGTAGTTACCACCGATCAAGGCGCCAAAGCCGAGAACCAGTCCAACCACAACTGATGTGCCGTTCTCTTTCCACCACTTTTTAAGCGATTCAATCTGTTCTTCTTCAGTTGTGTGAGCTACCACGTCTGCATCCTCTATTTATGTTCGTTTGTAGTTGTTTCTGTTAACCGCATAAGGCACCCTAAAGTGCATTAATTAATTAATCAGCCAGTAACAATTTTCTCTAAATACTGTACCAATGCATCAAAACTCAATGACGTTTGTGGTTGATCTTCACGTAGATGCTTCACCGTCACTTGCTGCTGTGCGATCTCATCATCACCAATCATCAACACCAGTGGTGCACCGCTTTTATCTGCCTTTTTCATCTGGCTCTTAAAACTACCACCTCCGCAGTGGCTGCGTAATCGCAGCGCTGGCAGTGCACTACGCAGTTGCTCCGCTAATGTTAATCCATGTGACACGGCCAAATCTCCGACCAACACAAAATAAGCATGAGGGACTGAGTTTGGTACGACCAGAGCACGGTCTTCAATCAAAGCCACCAGGCGTTCCATCCCCATTGCAAATCCAACTGCTGGCGTTGCCTTACCGCCCAACTGTTCAACCAGTCCATCGTAGCGACCACCAGCACAGACAGTTCCCTGCGCACCGAGGTCGGTCGTCACCCATTCAAAGACCGTCTTCTGGTAATAATCAAGGCCACGCACCAATCGAGGGTTCACACGGTACTCAATCCCAACGCCGTCAAGCAATGACTTCAATGTTTCGAAGTGTGTATGCGATTCATCATCAAGATAATCCAGCAACTGCGGCGCACCTTCAATCATCGTCTGCATTGCAGGATTTTTACTATCAAGTATGCGCAGCGGGTTTTTTTCCAGGCGCAGCAGGCTCTCTTCATCCAATACGTCACGATTAGCCTCAAGATATTCAATCAGCTTTTCACGATGTGCCGCACGTGCAACCGGCGTGCCTAATGTATTAATCTGCAGCTCGAGTCTTTCAAGCCCCAACAGCTGCCACAGGCGAGCCGTCATCATAATTAACTCGGCGTCAATATCTGGCCCATCCAGTCCATAGACCTCAACCCCTGTCTGGTGAAACTGACGATAGCGCCCCTTTTGCGGACGTTCATGACGGAACATCGGCCCGCTATACCAGAGGCGTTGAATCTGGTTGTACAGTAAACCATTTTCAATCCCTGCCCGCACACAACACGCGGTGCCTTCCGGGCGTAACGTCAGGCTATCACCATTGCGGTCTTCAAAGGTGTACATCTCTTTGGCAACAATGTCGGTCACTTCACCAATGGTGCGTACAAACAGCTCGGTCTTTTCGACAATGGGCATACGAATTTCTTCATAGCCATAGCCTTGTACCACCTGACGAACAGACCCTTCCAGATGCTGCCAAAGCGGGCTCTGCTGCGGCACAATGTCGTGCATACCACGCACTACTTTTATACTCTTGGACAAGGTTGTTCCTACGTTATTCGGGTTTATGGGACTAACAAAAGGTGACTATCGACGCTTAAATTCCTGCAACGGTATCCCTTTATCAATATGGGTATCACCATTGTCATCAACACCCGCTGCTTTACGTTGCGCGATCTGTTCACGCACAGCGCGTTCAATCTCATCGACCAGCGCCTCATTACTTAATTTTTGACTCGGCTTACCGCCTACGTACAACAGATTTGGCGAACCACCAGTCAGACCGACATCGACCTCTTTCGCTTCACCAGGCCCATTCACCACACAGCCAATTACCGCCACATCAAGCGGATCGGTAATATCTTCAAAGCGAGACTCCAGCGCGTTCACGGTAGAGATCACATCAAACTGCTGACGCGAACAGGAAGGACAGGCGATCAGGTTAATCCCCTTGCTTCGCAGACGCAGACTCTTGAGGATATCAAAACCCACTTTAATCTCTTCAACTGGATCTGCCGCAAGCGAAATGCGGATCGTGTCGCCAATGCCATCGTTCAATAACATGCCGAGGCCAATCGCTGATTTCACCGTACCAGAGCGTAAACCACCCGCTTCGGTAATGCCCAGATGCAACGGCTGTTCGATCTGTGCTGCCAACTTGCGGTAAGCCGCGACCGTCATAAAAATCTCGGATGCCTTAAGGCTAATCTTATATTCCTGGAAGTCGAGTCGATCCAGAATATCGATATGTCGCAATGCTGACTCTACCAATGCGTCAGCCGTCGGTTCACCATATTTCACCTGTAATTCTTTTTCTAACGAACCGGCATTAACACCAATCCGAATCGGGATATTGTGGTCTCGTGCGCTATCGATCACTGCGCGCACTCGGTCTTCTTTACCGATATTGCCTGGATTAATACGCAGACAATCAGCACCCAGCTCGGCCACACGCAGTGCTATTTTGTAATCAAAATGGATATCGGTCACCAGCGGAATAGAAACACGCTGTTTAATTTTTCCAAACGCCTCGGCGGCATCCATAGTGGGTACAGAGACACGAACAATATCAGCCCCCACTTTTTGCAACGCCTCAATCTGCCCAACCGTTGCATCGACATCGCAGGTATCAGTATTGGTCATGCTCTGCACTGAGATTGGCGCATCGCCACCCACCGCCACATTCCCCACCATAATCTGGCGTGATTTGCGTCGTATAATTTGTGAAGTTGATTTCATTTAAGCATCACATCCATCTTTCTATTCGCTGTTGTTACCAAGCGTAAACCTGGCTATTTTGCCACGAGTTAAACTACTTTGGTCGAATGGTTCACCATTAAAGGTCATCTTCACAGCCGGAGAATAACCAAACAAAATTTTGAATGGCGCGGTACCACTCAGTGCTCGCGTTTGGCCAGGCTTACCAAGGCCAAACATCACTCGCCGTTCATTGGCATCTGTAATTTCAACCCACGATTCAGCTGAAAAGGTTAAGACCATCGAATCTGGAAATGATTGCACAGCGGCTCTATCAGCAATAAACTCAGGAACAGGGGGAGTTGCATCAATGACCTCTTCGCTAGCGCTATTCGTTACTGCTGGTGCTTCTTTTACCACTTCAACCGGGCTAAGCGGCTCAACTGCTTTCTCAGGCGCTACTATCTCAACGGTTTCTATCTCAGGCTCAACAGCAGCGGTCATCACAGGCGTGACCGGCTCAGAGGTGACGATTGCAACATCATCAACCACTGCGACCTCTTCTATCTTCGCTATTTCGGACTCTGATGAGATCCCCCACCACAACAGCCCAGCCACGACTAAGCTGACAATAACAGCCGCCACAATGCGAGAATCAAACGACTCTTTACTTTTAACGACCCGATCAGTCGTGCGACTAACACTATCCAGCGCTGGTGCCGACTGTGCACTCTGCGACTTAAACAACTCAATCAAAGGGTCTGGCGGCAAGCCCAGTAAACGCGCATAGTTCCGAAGATAACCCGTTACAAATATCTGTGCCGGAAAGTGATCATAGTCATCATTTTCCAGTGCTGAAATCTGCTTTTCAGTCAAAAAAAGTTGATTGGCAATATCGGCTATAGAAAACCTTCGTCGTCGACGTTCAGCAGCAAGCACGGCACCAGGCAGCTCGGTCTCAACTGCTTCAGTCGACATGTCTGTTGTCGAGATCACCTCAGGTGATGGCGCACTAGCCGCTGTATTCACAGCCTTTGACACATCCGCTTCAGTAACAGGTTCGCTGCGTTGCTTTGCAGGAGGAAAGCCGAAACTGAATTTCTTCTGCTCTAATTCACTACTATTTTCTGATGAATCTTTCACGGTTATTCAGACTCCATCATCGTCACGGTTTCATCCGCTAATGGAAAATTTGTTTTCAGCTGACGTGCATACTCGCCAGCCGCCTTTGCATCACCCAGCTTACGCTCGATTTGAACACCCAGCCACAATGTTTCTGCTGTCTGCGTCGAGACTTCAGCAAAACGCTGAAAAAAAGCTCGGGCACGAAGATATTTACCCGAGTCATAAGTGATACGCGCCATCTGATACAACGTCACAGGCATGCGTGGATCCGCCTCCAGCACGACTCGAAAATACTTCTCTGCCTTTTCATGATCAGGTTTTCGCATCATGCACTGCGCCAGGTTTTCATAAAACTCATGCCGAGGTTTATAAACCGGTGCCGTACTAATCGCCATCAAAAAACTTTTTTCGGCTGCCTCATAATCCTTCTGGTCACAAAGAAATATACCGTAATTATTATGCAGCGAAAAATCTTTCGGCGTGATCTCTAAAGCGGTATTGTAGTGTTTTCGTGCATCTTCGGGCGACTTAAGCTGTCGATAAAGCTCAGCGATATAGTGATGTGCCGTTGCCTGCTCAGGATCTTGTTCGATTGCACGCTGCAGCTTCTCCAGCGCAATTTCGTAATTGCCCTGCTGCATATAGGCCAGCCCCAGGCGTGCATTGATCTCCGCTGAACTTTCATCATCTGCTTTTTTTCTAACTCCATCAGAAGTACAGGCAACGAGCGATAATAATAGCAAAATAGCGACTAACACACGACAGCGTTTTTTCATGCTTCCTAGCTCACCTGTTTGATTACGCCGAAGCTAGCGCTTCGTCGGGTTCTATCCTGTACCTTACCGACCAGCTGACCACAGGCGGCATCAATATCTTCTCCACGCGTCTTACGTCGGATGGTGACTAAACCCGCCTTAATCAGTGTCTCCTGAAAACGATCAATCACTTCACGTTTAGAACATAAATAGTCTGAACCTGGAAATGGGTTAAAAGGAATCAAATTAACCTTAGATGGAATTCCTTCCAGCAGCTTCGCCAGTTTCTTCGCTTCCGCCACACTATCATTAATTCCTTCAAGCATCACATACTCAAATGTCACCTTGCGATGTGGTTTATCGGCAATATAACGCCGACAGGCATCCAGTAATTCGCTAATCGGGTATTTTTTATTGATCGGTACGATTTCATCGCGCAGTTCATCGTTGGTTGCGTGCAATGAAACAGCCAGACTCACATCAGAGACTTCGCGCAATCGATCTAGCGCTGGCACAACCCCTGCCGTGCTCAATGTGATGCGACGCTTAGAAAGGCCGTAAGCGAGATCGTCCATCATCAGATCCATCGCACTGACGACGTTATCAAAATTCAACAGTGGTTCGCCCATGCCCATCATCACCACGTTAGTGATCGCACGGCCATCTTTAACACCACCCCCTAACGTACGGGCAGCGACACGCACTTGCGAGATGATTTCATAAACTTCCAGATTACGGTTAAAGCCCTGGCGTGCGGTTGAGCAGAAAGTGCACTTAAGCGCACACCCGACCTGTGATGACACACACAGCGTGCCGCGTTCACCTTCGGGGATATAAACAGTCTCGATACAGTTGCCATCAGCGAGCTTGAGTAGCCACTTTACGGTGCCATCTTCAGAGGCCTGCTCGTAGACCACTTCAGGCATGACTATCTCACACTCTTGCAGTAGCCTGGCACGTAGCGCCTTGCCCAGATTCGTCATGGTTTCGATATCATCGACGCCATGCTGGTGGAGCCACTTCAATAGCTGAGAAGCACGAAAGGCCTTCTCCCCACGCTCGGCGAAGAAGGCCTTCATTGCCTGCTGATCAAGATTCAGCAGGTTTACTTTGGATTGCGTCTCCAAACGATCATTACTCAACTAGCAATGCCCGTTGATTAACGGGTGCGAGCGCACAGATCGTTTGCTTCGAAGAAAAAAGCGATCTCGTCTTTTGCAGTGTCAGCCGCATCAGAACCATGAACCGCATTTTCATCGATGCTGCTGGCGAAGCGCTGACGGATAGTACCTTCAGCCGCTTCAGCAGGGTTAGTCGCGCCCATCAAATCACGATGCTTAAGGATTGCATTTTCACCCTCAAGCACCTGAACGATAACAGGGCCAGAGATCATAAAGCTCACCAGGTCCTTAAAGAAAGGACGCTCGCTATGAACTGCGTAAAAACCTTCTGCCTGCTCACGGCTCAGCTGCATCATCCTGGCAGCAATAATTTTCAGCCCGCCCTTTTCGAAGCAGCTGTAGATGTCGCCAATGTGGTTCTTAGCAACTGCATCAGGTTTGATAATGGACAAGGTACGTTCAATGGACATGAAATGAATACTCCGCGATATGCTTAAATAACAGCAAACCCGCACAGGGCGGGTTTGCATAACCGAATTAATTAGATATTTTAACGCCTTAGCCGGTATCAAGCAATCGCGCTGATGGCTATTTCAGCATCTGGAGAACACAGGCTACTCGCGCTCTTCAATCCAGGCCATTTGAATTCCCTCCAGAATGCGCTCACCGCAGCGGGCTGGATCATCATCAAAGCCCTCAAGTGCCTGAACCCAGTCGGAAAGGTCGACAAAACGCACGGTCAGCGGGTCGATATCCGGGTACTTTTCATCCAGCGCAATGGCGATTTCAAGCGAGTCTGTCCATTTCAATTTCATGTCAATCTCTCCGTTATCCAAGCAAATTAATGCTGCTCAGAGACCATGTTGATGGTGTATTTCGGGATTTCAACCACCAGATCGGCATCAGACACAACTGTCTGACAGCTCAGGCGAGAATCAGGATCCAGCCCCCACGCCTTATCCAGCATGTCATCTTCAAGCTCTTCCGCTTCATTTAGCGACTCACCACCCTCTCGCACATAAATATGACAGGTAGTGCAGGCACAGGACATCTCACAGGCATGTTCGATCGAGATATCATTTTCAAGCGCGATATCGCAAATGGTTTTGCCTGGGGCAGCATCAATCACAGCCCCTTCAGGGCAGAGTACTTCATGTGGTAAAAAAATCAGTTTTGGCATTACTCTATTCCGCGTAAAAGGGTGATTAATCGATAATCTGATCGAGCAATTTACCCGACAGTGCCTCGTTAATGTGAATATCCATGCGTCGTGCGGCAAAGTCGCTGGTCGAACGCTCCAACTTATCGTGAGCAGCCTTAATCAGCGCAATGTCTTCACTCTGCTGCTTGTCTTTTAGAGCGATGAGTGCCGCCTTGATCGTGACACACTCTTTATTGCTCAACATACCATCGGCGTCCATACTTAATGCAGCCTCAACCGCCTCAATCAGGCGCGCGGAATCAACCAATTGTTCATGTAGACGACGCTTTTTGACATCATCCGCCGCATAAAGCAACGAATCAGACAACATCTTTTCAACCTGGCCATCGGTCAACCCGTAAGATGGCTTGATCTCAATGCTACTTTCAACGCCAGTGGTAAGCTCCTGTGCTGAGACACTTAGCAAGCCATCCGCATCGACCTGAAACGTCACGCGAATACGTGCTGCACCGGCATTCATCGGCGGTATGCCGCGCAGCTCAAAGCGTGCCAGTGAGCGACTATCTGCCACCAGTTCGCGCTCGCCCTGCAGTACGTGAATAGACATCGCTGTCTGACCATCTTTAAACGTCGTAAATTCCTGAGCGCGCACCACTGGGATCGTGGTGTTACGCGGCACCAGTTTTTCAACCAGCCCGCCCATCGTCTCAATCCCAAGTGACAGCGGGATAACATCCAGCAGCAACATCTCGTCACCCGGCTTATTACCAACTAAGATATCTGCCTGAATTGCGGCGCCTACTGCGACCACTTTATCTGGGTCGATATCGACCATTGGCTCACGACCAAAAAACTCACCGACGCATTCACGCACACGTGGAATTCTGGTTGAACCACCCACCATTACGACATCCTGAATATCGTCTGCGGTGAGTCCCGCATCACGCAATGCGCGGCGGCAGGGGCGTAAAGTACGCATGATCAATGGATCGATCAATGCTTCAAAGTCTACCCGTGAAAGCGAACCTTGCCACTGCACGCCTCCAGCTGTATCAACAGAGAGTTCTACCGATGTTTCCGATGTTAACGCCTCTTTAGCTCGATTCGCTTCACCGATAATACGACGCAGGTCGCTATGTCCCATCTCACCACTCAGACCCGCCTCAGCCATGATCCACTCAGCCAGCACACGATCCACATCATCACCGCCCAGTGCTGAATCACCAGCCGTCGCCATTACTTCAAACACACCGCGACTAAAGCGCAAAATTGAAACATCGAAAGTGCCACCACCAAAGTCGTACACCACATGCACACCTTCGGAGCCACTATCAAGCCCATAAGCAACCGCTGCAGCGGTCGGTTCATTCAGCAATCTTAATACTTTAAGACCAGCAAGATTCGCAGCATCTTTGGTTGCCTGGCGCTGCGCATCATCAAAATAGGCAGGCACCGTGATCACCGCACCATCGAGCTCGCCACCCAATTCAGCTTCCGCTTGCTTCATCAAGGTTTTGAGAATGTCGGCAGAAACGGCGACAGGACTGATGTCACCCGCCACCGTACTGATCGATGGCATGCCAGATTCAGTCTTAGAAAATTCATAAGGAAGTTTGTTTGCGGTTGTTTCAACATCTGCCAGCCCGCGCCCGAGCAATCGTTTTGCCGAGGCGATAGTATTCAGTGGATCCTGATAGGCCGCATCTTTTGCTGCCTGACCAACCACGGGTGGCGCATCAGCAAAATAGCGCACCACGGATGGGCAGTGGTGATTACCCTCAGCATCGACCATCGTCTCTGCATGACCATCACGCACCGTTGCCACCAACGAATTGGTGGTACCGAGGTCGATACCCACCGCAAGATGATGCTGACGCTGCAGCTTCGTCTCGCCAGGCTCACTTATCTGAAACAACACCATAATCTAATCAATATTCCTTTGCGACACCGATACCAGCCGACTAATTAAACGTATCTTCAATCTCGTCCAGCTCATCATTCAAACGAGAGATAAACTGCATCTCATCATATAAACGATGCGCCTTTACCAGAGACTCTGAGGCATCTTCCTCAAAGGCCTCTTCTATCGCCAACTGCAACTTCATCAACCGCTTTTGCAATTCATTGGCTAACTGCATTAATGCTTGCTCAGCATTATCACTATGTTGCGCATCTGCTAAACGCTCGCGCAACTCAATCTGCTCGGTAAGAAATGTAATATCTTTACTGGTCACCGAGTCATCAATATCAACCCCCCGAAGCTGAAGCAGGTAACGCGCTCGCCCCAACGGTGACTTCAACACATTATAGGCCTGATTAATCAATGCTGTCAGCTGCACCGATATCCGACGCTCTTTTTCGGTCGCGTTGACAAAACGATCAGGATGGATCAGCCCCTGCATATCACGATATCGCTGGGTCAATACATCTCGATCAATATCGTAGACAGCAGGAAAATTAAACAGCTGAAAATAATCTTTGGAAAAGAGGGATTCCATCGCCACGCGCTAAACCTGAACCTATACAGCCAAAAATTAGACTGTGAAGCTCTCGCCGCAACCACAGGTATCAGCTACATTTGGGTTATTAAACTTGAACCCTTCATTTAGCCCTTCTTTCGTGTAATCGAGCTCGGTACCATCAAGATACAAGAGACTTTTAGGATCAACGATGACTTTAACGCCAAAGTTCTCTATCACGACATCATCTTTTTCAACTTCATCGGCCACCTCAAACACGTAGGCATAACCAGAACAACCAGAGGTTTTAACTCCTAGTCGCAGACCGATGCCTTTACCACGTGTCTGAAGGTAACCGTTAATATGATTAGCGGCAGATTCTGTTAACGTAATTCCCATAACTCTCTTCTCAATTAGCCAGTAACATCAATGACTGCGGTTAACTAGCGTCAGCAACCTTTTCAGGCGCATCAACTGCCGTAGCACCTTTGCTATTGTAATCTTCAATTGCCGCTTTAATGGCATCTTCTGCCAACACAGAGCAGTGAATCTTAACCGGCGGTAACGCGAGTTCTTCCGCAAGCTCAGTATTCTTGATTTCACTCGCCTGCTGCAACGTTTTACCTTTAACCCACTCGGTCAATAGCGAACTCGATGCAATCGCAGAACCGCAGCCATAGGTCTTAAACTTGGCATCTTCAATCACGCCTTCATCGCTAACCTTAATTTGCAGTTTCATCACATCGCCACAGGCTGGCGCACCGACCATACCGGTACCTACTGCATTATCATCTTTATCGAATGAACCCACATTTCGTGGATTCTCGTAGTGGTCCATAACTTTATCACTATATGCCATCTTTTACTCTCCTGGTGAGCTTAATGTGCTGCCCACTGAACTTTTGATAGATCAACACCATCCTTGTACATCTCCCACAGTGGTGAGAGCTCCCTAAGTTTATCAACCTTTTTTCGCACCAACTCAATGGTGTAATCCACATCTGCCTCGGTGGTAAAACGGCCTAATGAAAAACGAATCGAACTATGTGCCAATTCATCTTCACGACCTAGTGCTCGTAATACATATGAAGGCTCAAGACTCGCTGAAGTGCAGGCTGAACCTGATGAGACCGCAATATCTTTCAGCGCCATGATCAACGATTCACCTTCAACAAAATTAAAACTAATATTCAACAGCCCCGGCACATGATGCGAGAGATCACCATTAATATAGATCTCTTCCATATCACTAAAACCAGCCAGTAATCTTTCACGCAACGCTAAAAGACGCTCTGACTCTACAGCCAGCTCTTCTTTAGCAACACGGAACGCCTCACCCATACCAACGATCTGATGCACTGCCAGCGTACCAGAACGCATACCGCGCTCATGCCCACCGCCGTGCATCTGTGCTTCGATACGAATACGTGGCTTACGGCGCACATACAGCGCACCAATCCCTTTCGGGCCATAAATCTTATGGGCAGAAAATGACATCAGATCAACCTTCATCTTTTCAAGATCGATCTCAACCTTGCCCGCGCTCTGCGCAGCATCACAATGAAAGATCACTCCTTTGCTGCGCGCCAATTCACCAATCGCAGCGATGTCCTGTATCACACCGGTCTCATTATTGACATGCATGATCGAGATCAAAATCGTATCGTCACGAATCGCATCTTCCAATACTTTCATATCGATAAAGCCACTATTTTCGACTTCTAAATAGGTAACTTCATAACCTTCACGCTCCAACTGGCGACAGGTATCAAGGACTGCCTTATGTTCAGTTTTACAGGTAATGATATGCTTACCTTTTTTCTTGTAAAAGTGAGCCACTCCTTTAATCGCCAGGTTATCTGATTCCGTCGCACCCGAGGTCCAGACGATCTCGCGTGGATCGGCATTAATTAATGCCGCAACATGTCCGCGCGCTTCTTTAACCGAATCATCCGCCTTCCAGCCAAACACATGCGATCGTGATGCGGGATTACCAAAATCACCGTCCATTGTTAAACAAGCCATCATTTTTTCGGCTACACGAGGATCTGCTGGTGTCGTCGCAGCATAATCCAGATAAACAGGCACTCTTTCACTATTATTCATAATCGTCTCAGTCATTCCTTAAACTTTCACTCTCGAAATTAAAACAGCCATTAAGCCCAACCACTATTCAACTTCAATAAACTTTCAATCTGCCGTTGAAGCGATGCAACCAGAAGATCAACATCCTCAACCGTATTGCCACTACCAAAACTCACTCGGACTGCGCCATGCGCCAATCCATCATCAACCCCCATCGCACGCAGTACATGAGTAGGCTCACCGCTACCACTTGCACAGGCAGAACCACTTGAAACAGCAATGCCATCACGATCAAGATTCATCAACAGGGTTGACCCCTCAATCCCGTCCACCGCAAAGAAGATGGTATTCGGTAGTCGCCTTGCCTGCTGCGAAAAAATCACCACGCCAGCAATAGTCTGCAACGCCTGCTCTGCCCTGTCACGCAACTGCTCACAATGGTCAGTTCGCTGCTGTAAGCCAGACTGCATCAATAGTGCTGCCGCACCAAAACCAACGATACCAGCCAGGTTTTCAGTGCCCGCTCGTAACCCTGCTTCATGGCCACCGCCGTGCAACAGAGGCGGCAGTGTCAATCCCTTTTTAACCACCAACGCGCCAACACCTTTTGGCCCGTATATTTTATGTGCTGAGAGACTCATTGCCGCCACACCCAGCGCATCAAAATCAACCTTCATCTTGCCAAGCGCCTGTACCGCATCGGTATGCATCATCACACCTTGACGACTCGCCATGGCACTCAACTGCTTAACATCCTGCACTACACCTGTTTCGTTGTTCGCTAGCATCACCGATACTAATGCGGTTTTTTGCTTAGACAAAACCCGCTCAAACTCAGCCAGTTTTACAACGCCATTACTATCTACAGCAGCATGAGCCAATGAATACCCAGCCCGCTGTAACGCATCTGCCGGCGCTAATACCGATGAGTGCTCTGTCGCACCTACAATCAGCGCACTACCTGCATCAACCACCGCCATCATGCCTTTCAGCGCTAAATTATTGGCTTCAGTACCACCGCTGGTAAAAATCACCTGCCCTGGCTGTACCCCTACCAACATCGCAACCTGCTCTCTTGCAAGCTGCAGCGCCTGTTGCGACTCACGTCCCAGTCGATGAGCGCTAGATGGATTCCCATAACAACTGCCATTCAAATAAGGCAGCATCGCTTCAAACACCCGTTCATCGATAGGTGTTGTCGCGTTATGATCCAGATAGACCGACATCAGTCCACACCAACCACCTTCAATGGTTTAGTTGGCGCCACCACCGATAACCGATGCAAATGTCGCGTTCTGACTTTGTTTCTGCAGATTGTCCTGTCGCACAGCGATATCTTTCACCGCATTACGCTCAACCAACTGGCCCAGACTAATGTTCTCAAGGAACTCATACAGCTGACGACTAAGGTCTGACCATAACTCATGAGTCAAACATGGCTTACCATCTTGACAGTTACCCATGCCACCACAACGTGTTGCATCAACCTTTTCATCAATCGCAGTCACCACATCGGCCACCGCAATTTCATTCGCACCTCGACTTAAACGATAACCGCCACCTGGACCACGCGCACTATCGACCAATCCCTGCTTACGCAGCTTGGCAAATAGCTGTTCAAGATAGGACAGAGAAATCCCCTGGCGCTGAGAAATATCAGCCAATGGCACTGGACCTTCCTGCGCATGTAGCGCCAGGTCCAGCATTGCAGTCACTGCATAACGCCCTTTTGTAGTCAGTTTCATATTGATCTACCTTTGTAATTGTAAGGTATTAAGCATTCTACATTGTTGATTGTTTTAGTCAAGATTTAAATGGCTTAATTGTTGATTGTTTTAGTCGGCTTTTATGTCGTCAGACACATCGGGGGCTTTGGCTTGCTGATCGCTGCCGCCCTGCGATGCCCTTTTTCCTTCTGAATCAATATTATACAAATCCAACTCGGGTAGCGGCGAGACATCCACATCAGCACCAAGCTGCTTAAGCACCGCATTAAGCTCTTCTATTTTTCCATCCATGGCGTGAATGTGATCCAGCATGCAGTTAACCGCGTTGGCCACAGGATCAGCGGCATCTTGCGACACACCATACGCATCAAAACCGATCTTTTTGGCAAACTCTCGGCGTTTTTTAACATCGGCATCCTGGCTGCTTCGCGCCACATGCCCTGGCACACCGATCATTGTCGCACCCGCTGGCACATCTTTCGCCACCACCGCGTTTGAACCGATACGCGCCCCCTCATTGACCATAATAGGGCCAAGGACTTTAGCGCCGGCACCCACCACCACATTGTTCGCCAGTGTTGGATGACGCTTCCCCTTATTCCAACTCGTGCCACCCAGCGTTACACCATGATAAAGCGTGCAGTCATCGCCAATCTCCGCGGTTTCACCAATCACCACTCCCATGCCATGGTCGATAAAAAAGCGCCGCCCAATCTTTGCCGCCGGATGAATCTCAACACCGGTCACCCAGCGCGCAAAAGACGACAGCATACGCGCCAGCCAGGTCAGGCCGAAGTTCCATAGCGAATGACTGCAACGATGAAAGATCACCGCGTGAACACCCGGGTAAGTCGTCAACACCTCAAATGTGTTGCGCGCGGCAGGGTCGCGCTCAAAAACACACTTAATATCTTCTCGCACACGCTTAAACATGGTTATTTCCAGATTCAGACTTCAAACAAAAAATCACTGAGTAGAAGTTTAACATAGCACTTTAGAGTCACTAAAAAATGCGGCTGTTATTAACAAATTAACGTAAGGGGCGAATAATTCAGAGCAGATCAAATTCAGAGCAGATTCACATCAAGCCTGCTTTTGCACCGCCGTCAAAATTCCGCGCAAGATGTTTAACTCCTGTTTTTCCAGCCGCGCACGGTTATAGACACGTCGCAAACGGTGCATCAAAAATTTGGGCTTTTCCGGGTCGAGGAACCCACTCGCCACCATCACCGCCTCTAAATGCTGATAAAACTGCTCGACCTCTTCCATCGTCGCCAGCTCAACCTCATCTGACTTTGACTTCGCAGCACCCACCTCACCGCCCGCTTCCTGGGTCATTCGCAATTCATAAGCGATCACCTGTATCGCCGCGGCGATGTTTAACGAAGAGTATTCGGGGTTAGTCGGAATATTCACCAAGTAGTGACAGCGACTGAGCTCGGCATTGGTCAAGCCCGAATGCTCACGCCCAAAAACCACTGCAACGGGCGCATCAGCACACTCTTCAACCACCCTGGTAGCGCACTGCCTGGGGTCAAGCTGTGGCCAACTGATACTACGCAGCCGTGCACTAGCCCCCACCACCAACGTACAGCCCGCCAACGCCTCGTCTAACGAATCGCACACCACCGCCTGCGCCAGCAGATCATCCGCACCCGAAGCCCTTGAGGTCGCCTCTGCACTGGGAAAAACCTTAGGTTCTACCAGATAAAGCGACTGTAAGCCCATGTTTTTCATGGCCCGTGCAGTCGCACCAATATTCCCAGGGTGAGAGGTATTCACCATTACTATTCTTATATTCTCAAACATCGCGCCACCATACCGTGCCGCCACATCCTCTATCAAGTGGATTTACAACGAAAATTAAAGATAAATAGGCTTCGCTGGGATACCACCCTCAGGCCATTCTCTGATATTCTTAGCCCCCGAAGAAATTTACCATCCTAAAGTGACCCCCTGAGCCATGCATCCAACCCTAAACATCGCCGTACGCGCCGCACGAAGTGCCGGTAGCATCATCATGCGCAACATGGATCGTATCGATTCCCTCAATGTGACCGCCAAAGGAAAAAATGACTTTGTCTGCGACGTCGACAAAATGGCCGAAGCTGAGATTGTCGCCACCCTGCGCAAGGCGTTCCCGGATCACGGCATCTACGCCGAAGAAGGCAGCATGCACAAAGGGGACGAGCATCGCTGGATCATCGACCCGCTCGATGGCACCACCAACTACCTGCACGGCTTCCCGCAGTTTTCTGTCTCAATCGCACTGCAGTGTAACAACCGCATTGAACAGGCGGTGGTCTACAACCCGCTGCATCAGGAACTATTCACCGCAACCCGCGGCGGCGGCGCATTCCTTAATGATAAGCGCATCCGTGTCAGCAAGGCCAAAGGGCTTGAAGGCTCACTACTCGGCACCGGCTTTCCATTTCGCCATCCTCAGCACCTCGATGCCTATATGGAAACGTTTAAAGTGATGCACCTGCAAACAGCAGGCATTCGTCGCGCCGGTTCTGCCGCACTCGACCTCGCCCACGTCGCGAGTGGCAGACTTGATGGTTTTTGGGAAATCGCACTAAAGCCGTGGGACATGGCTGCCGGCGTACTATTAGTACAGGAAGCAGGAGGACTCGTGGGTGATTTTAGTGGCGGCCAGGACTTTCTAGAAACAGGAAACCTTGTCGTCGGTAACCCAAAGATTTTCAAAGCAATCCTTCAAGGCATCCAGCCACACCTGACTAACGAGCTAAAAAAATAATTCGAATTCGATAATCCCCCCCTTAAGTTCCCCACCGCGCAACCGACATATGGAGGAACTTAAGGAGAGCTTATGACCCGCTATAAAACACATCTAATCGCAGTTAAAAAGTTCAACAACAAAGAAGAAGAGATGATTATGCGGGACATTCGCGAGGCGATGGAATACCTCGCCATCATTATGTCTCATCACGACTCATCCAACGACAATGGCCACCGATCTCGTACAAAAAAAGCAAAACAACTCGGATACCAATCGCCAGCCACCCACATCTATTGTTACGACGCAAAAGTGATTCCGTTTCCTCACAGCCGCAACTAAACAGTCACAATCAAACGCGCTATCACGGTGAAAAATCACCGTGCATACGCTCCGCATCCCAACAGCACGTACTCATCTGTTGATAAACCCACCAGCTTTTCATCGCCCGCCTTAAATAATCATCATATTTTCTAAACACAACACTAGACAACGCCCGCCTAATGACGCAAAAATACCCCTGCAATATTCAACAGGGACTAGAGACAAATAATGACTGAACCGCTATTACCGCTGATCACGGAAGCAGAAGAGCTTGAAGCAAAGATCGACGAAGAAAACCTTGTCATCATCGACCTATCCCGCGCCCCCATCTACGCGCGTAACCACATACCAGATGCAGTACATATCGAATACTCTCAGATCGTCAGCAGCAAGCCACCCATCATGGGCCTGCTACCCTCAGCCGAAGCATTCAGTGAAGTACTATCGGTGGCAGGGATCAGCCCAGAGAGCCACGTTGTGGCCTATGATGACGAAGGTGGTGCCAAGGCATGCCGCCTACTCTGGACACTCGATGTCGCTGGCCACAAAAACTTCTCCCTGCTAAATGGCGGACTACAGGCCTGGGTCAACGAAAATCACGCCACCAGTGAAGGCATTGAAACAGCAGTGCCATCAGAATATAAAGTCACCTTTACTGACAATGGCACCATTAATAAAACCGAGATCCTCGCTAAACTCGGAGACCCAAACGTCGCGTTCCTCGATGTACGCTCACCGGGTGAATTCGCCGGCACAGACAAACGCGCACTCAATGGTGGTCATATTCCAGGTGCAGTGAACCTCGAATGGATTCATGCCATTGACCAGCAATACAACCTGCGACTAAAGGATGCCAATGAGCTTCAACTACTCTACATCCCACTCGATGTGATGCCAGACAAAGAAGTGATCGTCTATTGCCACAGCCACCACCGTTCAGCACATAGCTATATTGTTCTGAAATCCTTAGGCTATCAAAATGTCAAAGGGTACCCAGGCTCATGGTCCGACTGGGGTAACGACCCTGAAATGCCGGTCGAATAACAACACCACTAACATCGCCTTGAATGACGACTGCATTTAGCATTGATCAAAGGCGATGTTAGCTTGAGCACTTCACCCACCTAGCAAGTAACTGCTCATATTCGCTAACCAGATCCCAGTTGTCACGCTTACGCGCCCCACCCAATACAACCTTTACTTTACCAAGCATCATTTCAAGCGCTGCGGCATAATCGCTGTCGCTCAGCTCAGCCCGTAGCAAGATATTTTCTAGCGCCCGAATTCGAAAACGATCCATCCCCCAATGTTTTCTTGAAAGCTGGTCTTCATGGCCACCATATTTCTGAATTAACGGCTCATCACAATAAAGGACGGGATAACGTGATGTGATGCGTAGCCATAGATCATAATCTTCGCAGGCCGGTAGCGATTCATCAAACAATCCAACATCGCCAAAAATTGACTGGTGTATCATCACCGCAGAAGGAGAAATGGCACACAATGGCAAACAGTCCTGAAATATCCACCCACCTTTTTTGCTGTGCTTTTTCATCTGATTAACACGAACACCATTACGAACCCAGATTTCATCACTGTGAATAATTTTATGATCTGGCTCGCTCGCCAACCGTGCCAGCTGTTTTTCCAGTTTTTGTGGTAACCACTCATCATCTGAATCAAGCAGCGCAATCCAATCGCAGCCAGTGAATTCAATCCCTCGGTTACGCGCAGCACTGACACCCGCATTAACCTGCTCGATCAACTTAATACCGGGGTAACGCTCACGCAGCCAGGCACTCGTCCCATCAGTCGAACCATCATCGACGACAATCAGTTCATCAATCGGACGAATTTGGGCCAACACCGAACTGATTGCACGCGAGAGCGTTTCAATTCGATTGTAAGTTGGAATAATGACAGCAATAGATGGCATGACGTTGAAACTCTGGAAAAGTGGCATTGATTATCTCACCCACGCCAATCAGAACACAAAACCTTCCCCGATTTTCCACAAAAAAAGGGTGACACCATCAAATGGCGCCACCCTTTTTATGCCTCAATACTAACAGAGAATTAAGCAGCCTTCTTTGCTGCCTTTCTCTTAGCTACAGCCTTTTTCGCCGCTGCTTTTTTAGCCTTTGCTTTGGCTTTTGCCGCTGCATTGGCTTTACGGTCATACTGTTTTTCCCACTTTGCAGCAAAAGCAGCAACAGCTGCCTGCTTGGCCTGCTCTTTCGCGATGCCTGCTCTTACTTCACTAGCCGCTTCTGCGACGATTGCAGCAGCAGCTTTAACTTCCACGACTTTATCAGCCAGCGCAGCATTTGCCTTATCAAAACCTTCACCAGCACGAGCCACTGCTTTTTTAGCTGCTTCTGTTTTCTTGATTTTGGCATTAGCTTTGGCTTTAGCAACCTTATCTTTCGCTGCATCAAGTTTAGCCTGTGCTGCTGCTGATGCTTTATCAGCACGCTCAGATTTAATAACTGCTTTTGCTAACACAGCAATAGACTTTGCATGATCTTTATTAACAGGCGTGACAGCTAACAGTGCATCATTACTCAGCACTGCTTTCTTTTTAGCCGCACGTTTTTTTGTGGTTGGCTTTTTAACTGATGACTTCTTAATTGCGCTCTTTTTAGATGCACTCTTTTTAGTTGTAGCTTTTTTATTATCGACCATTGTATTCCCTAGTGATTAAAAAAATTATGCCGCCTCTGATTAAGTCATAACAACAAAACTTTGTTCACGAATTAATCAGAGGCGCGCCATTATAGTCACAATACTTGACATTCGCAAAACTCATCTTAAAACGCTTATAACAAGAGGCTATCAATTAGGGAACAAAACGAGAAATCATCGTGATAAAAAATTGCTGCACATTCAGTCGTAATACAAAAAACAACTCACGCGATGACTGCTACTTAAGGTTAAACTTTCAGGGTAACGATCACGACATTTCGCCATCGCCTTTGGACATCGTGTATGAAAATGACAACCCGCAGGCGGTGACGCAGGTGAGGGAAGATCACCTTCAAGTCGAATCAAAGGTCGCCCGGCTTCTTTATCAATCATCGGTATCGCAGAGATTAATGCTTCTGTATAAGGGTGTTGTGGATTATTCAGGATATCTTCTACCGACCCCTGCTCAACAATACGACCAAGATACATCACCGCAACTTCATCCGCCAAATAGGAAACCACGGATAAGTTATGGGTAATAAATAGATAAGAGAGCCCCCTCTCATTTTGTAGTCGCTTTAACAGATTAAGAATCTGCGCCTGCACCGAAACATCGAGCGCACTGGTGGGTTCATCGCAAATAATCAGTTTGGGATTCACTGCCAATGCGCGCGCAATACAAATTCGCTGGCGTTGGCCACCCGAAAATTCATGCGGGTAACGTTCTCGTGATTCCGGCGGTAAACCAACCTGCTCAAGTAGTTGATCTACGCGCGCTGACTGTTCTACCACACTGCCACCAACCCCAAGCGACACCATTCCTTCTCGGATAATCTCTGCAACCTTCATACGAGGATTCATCGATGAAAAGGGATCTTGAAAGATAATTTGAAAATCATTCCGTCTGGCACGCAGCGCCGCATCACTGATTTGCGCTAAATCATCACCTTCAAATAACACCTCACCGCTGGTAGGTCGACTCAATTGTAAAATAGCCTTACCAACGGTGGTCTTACCGCAACCAGACTCACCCACCAGCGCCAATGTTCGTCCACGCTCGATCTGAAGTGAAAGGCCATCCACCGCATAAAGTGTTCCGCCATTCCGATTAAAAAAACCATTTCTTATCTGAAAATGCATTTTGAGGTCACCTACCTTTAACAGAGGCACAGACGCTGATGAACGTTCTACGACGCCATCAGCCTGCTGATTATCTGTTTCGCATTCTTCACTATTCTTAAACGAGCCAATATAAGCAGGATCGACCATGTGGCAACGCACGCCATGCCCCGCCTCCTGGTCCATCCAGCGAGGCAGGCGCTGGTGACAAGCCGCCTCACTAAAATCGCAACGTTCTGCAAAACGACAGCCCGGAAAGACCGCCGCCAATGACGGCACTGCGCCATGAATAACCGCCAGTGGCTGATCCCGTTTTTCAATATCAGGCAGCGACTTAAATAATTTTTGACTATACGGATGCTTCGCCTGTGAAAAAAACTGCACGCGGCTCGCCTCTTCCACCAGTTGACCGGCATACATCACACCGACCCTGTCGGCCATCTCTGACACCACCCCGAGATCATGCGTAATCAACAACAGCGCCATGCCGCGCTCCTGCTGTAGTTTTTTCAGCAATGCAAGTACCTGCGCCTGAATCGTGACATCAAGTGCGGTGGTCGGCTCATCTGCAATCAGCAACTCAGGTTCACCCGCCAGTGCAATCGCAATCATCACACGCTGCTTCATGCCACCCGAGAGTTGATGTGGGTAATCACCGCAACGTTGTACTGGATCTGCAATACCCACATCATTGAGTAGCGCTTCGACCTTCTTATTAACTACCTCGCCACTCAACCCTTGATGAAGGCGCACTGATTCGGCAATTTGCTCGCCAATCGTCACAACCGGATTAAGTGACGTCATCGGCTCCTGAAAGATCATCGCAATACGGCTACCGCGAATGGTTCGCATCTTCGCATCAGGCAATGACATCAGGTCTTCGCCATCAAACATCACCCGACCACCCACAACACTTCCGGCAGGTGGCAGCAGGCGCATAATCGAAAAGGAGGTCATCGATTTACCACAACCCGACTCACCCAACAGCGCATAGGTCTCACCGCGATGAATGGCGAGGCTGACACCATCGACAGCACGAACAATTTTATCCTTGTTCGAAAAATGGGTGACAAGGCTTTCAACCTTCAGCAAGGGTGTGGAGGCAGCGTTATTCATTATTAATTTAATTTCACAGTATTAAGCGAGGTACAGCAGATAGCAGGTTTTGCGTGTATTCCCGCTGCGGGTTACGGCAGATGTCGGCCGTCGGACCGCGCTCCACAATCTTGCCATCATGCATCACCGCCATCTCATCACTGACGTATTCAACCACGCTGATGTCGTGTGTAATAAAAAGCAACGTCAACTCTTTTTCCGCACGAAGCTCCATTAACAGTTGCAACACCTCGGCCTGCACGGAAACATCAAGCGCACTGGTCACCTCATCACAGACAATAAATTTAGGATTCAGCACCAATGCACGCGCCAGCCCGATACGCTGGCGCTGGCCACCTGAAAACTCATGCGGGTAACGCCATAGATGGTCGCCATCAAGCTGCACGCGCGCTAATATTTGACGTGCAATCTCGATTCGCTCTTCTTTTGACTCACCAATACCATGCACCGCCATCGGTTCTATCAATGTCGTCACGATGGTCATACGCGGATTGAGTGACGACATCGGGTCCTGAAAGATGATCTGCATGTCACGCCGAAACGGGATCATTGCTTTACGCTGAAGCTGCGTGATCTCCTGTTGGTTAAAGGCAATCGTGCCGGCCGTAGAATCGATCAGACGCAGGATTGCACGACCAAGCGTGCTTTTACCACAACCAGACTCGCCGACTAACGCCAGCAACTGCCCTTTCGGTATTTTAAGATCAACCCCATCGACCGCTTTAACATGATCGACAGTACGACGAAACAGTCCTTTTTTGATTGGAAAATAGACTTCGAGTTGCTTTAGTTCTACCAACGCAGACTCATCAATCTTCTTTTCAGCCGCCGCAATTAGAGTTGGATTATCAATCAATTGCAGGTCACGTTGTCGCTTGAGGTTTTCAGGCAAGGCCGCCAACAACTGTTTCGTGTAGTCATGCTGCGGCTGGTGCAACACCTGTTCAAGTGAACCCGATTCAACTATTTTCCCTTTGCGCATCACCGCGACGCGGTCAGCCATCTTAGCCACCACACCAAAGTCATGGGTGATAAAGAGGATGCTCATCCCTTTACGCTCCTGAAGTTCCTTCATCAAACGCAATATCTCGGCCTGTACCGTCACATCGAGTGCCGTAGTGGGTTCATCGGCGATCAATAGATCGGGCTCACATGCCATCGCCATTGCGATCATCACACGCTGTCGTTGGCCGCCAGAGAGACGATGCGGATATTCGTCAATACGCACTTCAGGGTCTGGAATCTGCACCTGAGCCAGCGCGGCTATCGCGCGTTTGCGCGCCTCGGCATCATCCATCTCTGGCCAGTGAATTTGCAGCACTTCGATAATCTGGTCACCCACGGTAAACACAGGATTAAGCGAGGTCATCGGCTCCTGAAAGATCATCGCAATGCGCGCACCACACACCTCACGCTTTTTATCTTCGGCCAGCGTTAACATATCCAACGTTTCGCGTTCGCCATTGCCACCAGGGTCACCACAACGAAAGGCGATACGTCCATCGGGATGGCTACAGATATCTTTCGGTATCAGCTGAATCACCGAGAGCGCGGTGATTGATTTACCACTACCCGACTCCCCGACCAGACAGAATATCTCACCCTTATCGATGGTAAAGCTGATGCCATCGACCGCCTTAACAATATTTTTACCGGCGCGCAGATAGGTCTTAAGATTGTCGACCTGTAGTAACATCCGCTACCCCGCCGACTTCTTAAGATTGGGGTCAATCGCATCGCGCAATGATTCGCCCATCAAGTTATAAGCAAACACGGTGAGAAAGATTGCCCCTCCAGGAAAAAGCGCCATCCACCAGTTAAAGGTGGATGACTGCACTGCCTGATTGAGCATCTGCCCCCATGAAGGATCATCCACCAAACCCAGCCCAAGAAAGCTCAACGTTGCCTCTGCCAGAATAGCCGAGGCAACACCAAAACTTGCTGCCACTAAGATAGGTGCAATGCCATTAGGCAACATATGGCGAAACAGGATAGAGCGCAGTGGCAGGCCGCAGGCAGTTGCCGCCTGAACAAACTCCTGCTGTCGCAGGCGCAGAAATTCAGCGCGCACAAAACGGGCGTAACCCGGCCAACTGGTAATACCAATAATCACCATCATCACGTAAAGGCTACGCTCAAAAAAAGCGACAAAGGTCAGCAGCAGAAAGAGCGTGGGTACCGCCTCAAAAATTTCCATCAGCCTCATACCGATCATATCAACGGCACCGGAGAAAAAGCCCATCAATCCGCCCATAATAATGCCAATCAACATCGCGATCCCTGTTGCGACAAAACCGATGCCAAGTGCGATACGTGAGGCGTGAATCATACGACTCAATACATCTGAACCATTTTCTTCTGTGCCAAACCAGTGGGTGCGCTCCTCAGAGGCAAGCGGCGCTTCCAAACCGGTATCGCCTTCATCGCGGATATAATCTTTAGGTGAATATGGGATGGGTGCATGCACCACCCAGTCGTAGACCCCTGCCGCTTGTTTCATGCGGTATTGGTCGTAAACCGTTAACTGCGGTGGCGAGACCAACATAAAGGCGATGATGGCAGTGACTGATCCTGTCGCAAACAACACCAGCACCTTTTTATAAAAACGGATATTCAGAAATATTAAAACAACAACGGTGATAAAGACCGCCAACATCACAAAATCACCCATCGTCAGATGCTGCAGCATCGGGCTACTAATCACTGAACCTTCACTCAGCAGCAATGGATGACTATTGGCAAGAAAGGGCGCAAAGACTGCAACGGTCGCCAGCAGCGCAATCCAGAACAGGCCAAAGCGCGCGCCCCACTGGGTAAAGGCTTCACGCAACACCTGTGCAGCGTAACTACGATTGGCTGCTTTTTCACTTTGGCGCTCACCGGCCTGCGTGCTTTCCGTCACCATCGACTCTGCTTTATGGCTATTAGTCATAACTCACCCGCGGATCTGCCAGTGCATAACAGAGATCGGCAATCAGATAGCCGACCAGCGTTAACACACCACTGATTAAGGTGATCGATAACACCAGTTCACGGTCACGCCCCTTCACTGCTTCAATGGCTAGTTTGCCCATACCATCGATACTGAAGATGCTTTCAACAATCACGGAACCGCCGAGCAATCCCGGTAACAATGTGGCCGATACTGTAATCAACGGTAACAGACTGTTGCGAAAAACATGTCGCCATAGCACATCCGACTCGCTGACCCCTTTAGCACGTGCGGTACGCGCATAATCAGCCAGCAGATTCTCAAGCACAGCGGTACGGGTAAGTTTAGTGAGAAAAGCAAAGCCGCCATAGGTGAGGCAGATCACCGGCAGGATCAAATGCCAGGTGCGATCCAGAAAAAAACCTCGAACAAAACCTTCGCTCTGAAACATAAAAAAGAGTACCGTACCAATCGCAACACCGATACTCCCCATCACCACCAGTCGTAGCGCGAGGTAATCGGTGTAGGCGATCAATGCAAACAGAGCCGTGAGCGTCACACCGAGAAACAGGTATGCCGCGATTCCACCCCCATTGGGTAGTGCATTAACCATCAGCACCGCCATCACCAATCCCATTGCCGCCATCACGCCACAGCGAATCTGCATCGATTCCAGGCGGCTCAACCACAGCATTAACATCGCACCGATGCTGCTATAGACAAACAGCCACAGCACATCAACAAAGGAGTTCCAGTGCGGTAAAAACACCATATCTAGCGCTTCACGCTGATTAATGCCGGAGGTGGGAAACCAGTGCCAATATTGATCACTGGAGAAAAAGCCTATTAACATCACACCAGTTAACATCGTCGGTACCGACCATAACCCCAGCATCACCACACTGGAGCCGACATCAAACGACTGACCACGATGCATCGCGGCGCGCACCCCAATCGCAATCGCGATGATATAGATCAACGGAATCGAGATAACGTTCAATAGCATCGTGATCGGTACCCGCTCTTTGATCAAGTCCATTACTGGGCGACCGTAACGGAAACTATCGCCTAAATCAGAGCCTTTAAAAAAGGAGAAACCGTTAATTTCATTATTGTCATCTAATGTAAAACCAACTGGAGAGATATTATTAAGCCAACGTAGATACTGCACCGGGGCAGGTGAATCAAGTCCATACCGCCGATTATAATAATCTTCCAGCGCTTTTTTTGTCTCTGGCTCAAGGTTCTGCCCTTCTACCAGGCTCTGCGCACTGATACCACCAGGAGCGGAAGCCATAACAGCGAACACCACAACCGTAATCCCCAGCAGAGTAGGGATCATCAATAGCAGGCGCCTCAGAAGATAAATATGCATAAATGCAGTCGCTAGCTAATATTTAGTCGCGATACTTCTGCATATCAAGTGGCACGAATATTTCCACCGGCACAGAGCTAACATTGAGCCCAAGATTCGTATGCCCGATATTGTGAATTCGTTTATCAATAAAGGCTAATGTTTTGCTTCGCATCAAAAAAGTATAGGGTTGATCATCATACATTATAGCTTCGGCCTGCTGCCACAGTGGCATCCGCGTCTCATCATCTACAGTAGCTCGAGCTTTGTCGATCAACTTATCCAACTCAGGGTTTTTATAACTAATAAAGTTGTCGCCACCATTATCGGTTTGATCACCATGAAACATCTGAAAAATATCGGTCTCAACACCACTCGACCAGCCAAGGGTGATAGCGTCGAAATCACGTTTAGTCAATAAATCAAGCATCACCGACCACTCTGTTGGTTTTGGCTTCATCAAAATACCAGCGCCAGCATAAAGATCCTTCAAGAACAATACTATTCGTTTGTAATCTTCGTTCCCTTGAAAATAAACTAATTCAAATTCAAACGGCTCACCATTACTATCCTCCAGCACGCCATTACCATCACGATCTTCAAAGCCAGCCTCTTTTAATAGAGCTCTGGCCTTATCTGGATTATAGCCACGAGCATTTATCGATTTATTATGCTGTTTACTGCGTGGATTAAACGGGCTAATAGCAACCTCACCATAGCCCAGCATAATTTCCTCTATAACTCGTGCACGATCTGTCAGATAGGTCATTGCCTGGCGTACGCGCTTATCACTAAAACGGGTCGGCTTATCATTGCGCATTTGATTCCAGCCTATATATCTATAGCCAGCTGTCGGACTCATATATTCGTAATTTAGAGTACGTTTATTCAATTGCTCATCTTTAAGTAGCTTCTTATACTCGATCGGGCGCGCACTATAGATATCAATTTCACCATTTCGGAAGGTGGTCAATCGCGCACTATCGTTTTCGATCACCTTCCATAACAGACGATCAAATGCAGGCTGGATTGCCCCCCAGTAACGAGAATTACGATCCAACTCCACCATTCCTAGGTCAGGTGTCCAGCCTTTGGGGTCTTGCAGACGATATGGGCCAGAGCCAATCAATAGCCCCTTTGATTGATTAAAGCTCTCAGGCTCCTTTAGATAAGGCTCATAAAAATGGCGCGCCATGATCGCCATACCGCCGGCCAAAGACAACGCATTAAAATAAGGTTCATTAAATTCAAACACAGCGGTATATTTGTCGGTTGCAGTCACCGACTTCAACTTATTAAGATAAGCACGATCACGAGGAGCTGAAATGGTTTCATTCATAATAAAATCAAACGTAAACACAACGTCATCACTAGTCAGCGGCTGGCCATCAGAGAAAATAACATCATCACGCAGCTTAAAGGTAAACTTAAGCCCATCGTCACTCACCTTCCACGATTCAGCAATCAATCCTACCCACTCCAGCGAATCAGGGTCTCGTACTAGCAGGGACTCCAAGACATAACTCTGAATATTTGCGGCATAAGCATCGGACGAAACCAATGGCGTTATCGTCTTGAGATTAACGCCAAAGGCCCGTACATGCCAGCCACCTTCTGCATAATCAACTTTGTCGGTCGCGACTTTTGCACGTCGAAAGGCCTCGGGGATATCATCACCGGTGGCTGATTGATTAGCCGCCTTGCCGTCACTAGCTACAGCGACATTAACACTGCCATTCTGAAAGCGCTTATCGACACTGCGCACCAATGTGCGCAACTCACGCATGCTATCGGCCTGCTCTTGCATCACACGTTCCATCTGCGCCATCTTGTTCCATTGACGATCAACCATGTACATCGTCAGTAAGATCATCACCGCAAGCAATGAAAGAAAGACAAAATTTGAAAAGTCTTTGACCGTAAAGCGCCGTTCCATTAATGCACCCACCTTTTACCAAATAATATCACCACGTAAGGCCCCACCCGCTGCACTTAACTATCGGGTGCAAAACGGATTTATTTACCGCCAAGAATAACGAGCTTCGCTGTCTAGAACAAGCTTGCTGTGGCATCAATGTGAAACAGCATCAATTACTAAAATTTAAGTCTAATTATAAGAAGCAGTTTTAACGATTCCCCTTCCCGTAGCGCGCTTTTTTCGGTACCTTATTGGCTTATAATTGACAGTCTGTAATAGCAAAGGTGTGATATGGGATTTTTAGAAGGCAAAAGAGCGCTAATCGTCGGCGTCGCCAGTAACCGTTCGATTGCATGGGGCGTTGCTAAAGCGATGAGAGAACAGGGTGCCGAACTGGCATTTACTTATCAAAATGAAAAGCTAAAAGGACGCGTTGAAAAATTCGCGGCTGAACTCGACTCTGATATTGTCGTGCCTTGCGACGTTTCGAGCGACAAAGAGATCGAAGCGGTATTTGAGCATTTAGATAACTACTGGGATTATCTCGACATCATTGTCCACTCTGTCGCCTTTGCTCCTCGCGAAGAGTTAGAAGGGCCATACCTGGACTGCGTGACCCGCGAAGGCTTCCGCACCGCTCATGAAATCAGCTCTTACAGCTTTGCAGCACTCGCGAAAGCGGGCTGTAAAATGATGGAAGGGCGTGATGGCGCACTACTCACCATGAGCTACCTCGGCGCAGTACGCACCATTCCTAACTACAATGTGATGGGGCTCGCCAAGGCAAGCCTTGAAGCCAATGTTCGCTACATGGCTGATGACCTTGGCCCAGATGGCATTCGCGTTAACGCGATTTCAGCGGGTCCGATCAAGACACTGGCTGCGGCAGGCATCAGCAATTTCCGTAAGTTTCTCGATTATGGTGAAAAGAACTCACCGATGCGTCGCAACGTGACAATCCATGAAGTGGGCAACGTGGCTGCATTTATGTGTTCTGATATGGCCTCAGGAGTTACCGGTGAAATCACTTATGTCGATGCAGGTTACAACATCCTAGGAATGGGACAGATCTAACCCCTCCGCTATAGCACACAAAAAAGGCGGTAGGGTTAACCCTGCCGCCTTTTTTATTTCTCGCTATCTGATAGATCAGCTATCTAGCAGGTCAGCTACCTGGCCTGCCAGAAAGAGGGAGTTAGAGATTGTCTGGATACTCTCTAATCTCTGCCTGTGTTTTCAGGCTATCCACCAGAAATGCCCCTTCACTCTGCGAACGTGAACGCTGTAACGTGCTCTTCAACGCTGCACGAGTGGCCTCATCAACCTGAGAAAGATCCCCTTCCTTAAGCTGGTAGAGCGCCACAATACCGTAGTCACCATTCATTAGTTTTAGCCCATGCCATTGGGTTTCACCTTCAGCAGGCTTATCCATCTGAAACGCTGCGCTCAACAATTCCCGATTCACTGAGCTATCTTTACGATTAATAAATCCAGTTTTCGTCCATTCAACCGAATGTTCAGTCGCGATCTCAGCAACATCAGCACCCTCTTTAAGCTTGTTTAACAATGACTCACCCAGAGAAGACGCCGCATCTTTAGCTGTATGATCGCGTAACAGCGCAATGACATCGTCTCGCACCTCATCCAGTGGCCGATAAGACTCAGGTTTATGTTCATCCATTCGGATCACAACCATATGGTTTTCACCAATCTCCAGCGGCTCACTATTATTACCCGCCATCACCTCACTACTAAAGGCAGCCTTTCTTACCTTCGCATTGGCAGCAATGCCATCACCGCTATTTTGATCAAAAAAACCGACCTTATTAATCGTCAACTCCATCTGATCAGCCGCAATCGCAAGGGAATCAGGATTTTCGTAAGTTAGATTACTCAATACTTCCAGCTGATCAAAAAGCACATCTTCTGCCTTCTGCTCGCGGTATAAAAGCTCAAGATCATCACGAACCTCAGCAAACGACTTAGTGCTGTTTTCACGGATATCCTCGAGCTTAATAATATGAAAACCAAAAGTGGTCTTTACTAGCTCACTCACTTCGCCGACCTGCATACCAAAGACAACATCATCAAAGGCAGTGACCATCATGCCACGCCCAAAATAACCTAAGTCACCACCTTCAATTGCCGAGCCAGCATCATCAGAGTGTTCTTTAGCTAATGCTTCAAATGATTCGCCCGCTTTCACTTTAGCAAGCAGATCAGCCGCTTTAGTACGCGCCGCTTCTAAATCAGCCTCGCTTGCACCCGCCTCAGCATTTACCAGAATGTGACGCGCACGGCGCTCTTCAGGCAAGCCAAAGCTCTCGATACGGTCTTCATAAAGCTCTAACAACGCAGACTCTTCCACCTGCACATCATCCAGTAAACCTTTTGACGACAGCTCAACATACTCAAGGCTAACCTGCTCAGGCACTGCAAAACGGGTGACATTCTTATCGTAATGCGCCTTGATTTCTTCATCTGTGAAGGTGCTCAGATCATCACCCGACTCTTTAAACGCTTCTGCTTTTAAGACGAGATAACCGATTTCACGCGTCTGTTCCTGAACCTTTAATAGCGTATCCAGTTCATAATCCGTCACAATCGCGAGATCCATGACACCAGAGACAAATTGATTCGCCATCATCTCACGACGCACATTCGCTTCGAAATCTGCAGGAGAAAGATTATTGCTACTTAACAGGTTGTTATAAAGTGCTGCATCGAAAACGCCATCCGATTGAAAGTCTTCACGAGCGGCAATGGTTTGCAGTAATAGTTGATCACCAACATTAAAACCATTTTCAAGTGCTGCCTGCGACATCACTTCGGTATTGACGATGCGATCTAATGCGCTACGCTTAATCGAGTCTTCATTCATAAAAGGCGAATCAAGGTTGTCACCGACTAGCGATTGACGAAAGCTACGCTCTCCCTGATAAACACGGCGGTACTCAAACTCTGGAATTGACACGTCATTGACCTTTGCGACGTAAACATTAGAGTCAGTCTCGAAGTATTCATTCACACCCACAAGTGCAAACGGAATAATAATCAGTATTACGATGACCCACGCAATAAAGCCCTGCGCACGTTCACGAATAAGTCCAAGCATGATGTTCTCTCTGGGTTGTAATCAAGTTAGTTCAAACAATCAGCACATCAAGTAACGAACGATGTACCCTGGTTAAAAATCGCTAGAAAATTATATCAGAACCAGAAACTAAAAAGGGTGTGCCTTTTGAGCACACCCTTATCAGGTTTAACGTTGGCGGAGTGGACGGGACTCGAACCCGCGACCCCCGGCGTGACAGGCCGGTATTCTAACCAACTGAACTACCACTCCTTTTAAATGGTGGGTGCTGAGGGGATCGAACCCCCGACATCCGCCTTGTAAGGGCGACGCTCTCCCAGCTGAGCTAAGCACCCAAGAAGCAGGCTATTTTATTGTATCTTTAAGCGTCTTACCAGCTTTAAATACAGGTAATTTAGCAGCCTTTATATTTATTTCTTCTCCGGTCTGTGGGTTGCGCCCTTTTCTTGCAGCACGCTCACGAACAGAGAAAGTTCCGAAACCGACTAGTGTGACACTATCATCTTTTTTAAGCGCATTGCTCACTGCCGCGGTCATACCATCAATCGCGCGACCTGCTGCTGCCTTTGATATATCTGCTGACTCGGCTACAGCGTCGATCAATTCTGCTTTATTCACTATTCATGCTCCCAATTAATTATCTGCAAAAAGTGTTTCGAAAAACGTCTGGATATTCCGCAGAGATAGTTTTCAACAACGCTGCCTTTTATACATTTGCATCACGCCCATGTCAAGGCGAGCAACAAAAAACACTATAAAAGAAGACTAAAACAAAAGATCCCGCCCGCTGAAAGCGCGAGCAGGATACATCATGACGAGTCCTAATTACAAGGACTTTTAAAGATTTTTAATGCGGACGTATGTGACCGGCCTTTTTTGATTTCGATGATTTTTTACTGGCTGCAATTTCACCTTCTCCCTCTTTATCAACAATAGGTTCCGGCATATGTTGCAGTGCAGTCTGTAAAACCTCATCAATCCATTTCACAGGCTTAATATCAAGGTCTTTTTTGATATTCGCAGGAATTTCAACAAGGTCTCGTTTATTATCATCGGGAATCAATACTGTCTTGATTCCACCACGATGTGCTGCAAGCAGTTTCTCTTTAAGACCACCAATCGGCAACACTTCACCGCGCAGGGTAATCTCCCCAGTCATCGCCACATCAGCGCGCACGGGGATTCCTGTTAACGCTGAGACCAACGCAGTGCACATTCCAACACCAGCACTCGGTCCATCTTTAGGAATACCGCCTTCAGGCACATGCACATGTATATCATTGGTCTGATAAAACTCACCTTCAATCCCCAGTAAGTTAGCTCGACTACGTACCACTGTCATTGCAGCCTGAACCGACTCCTGCATCACATCACCAATCTGACCAGTAATCGTTAGCTTTCCTTTACCCGGCATGACAGTTCCCTCAATGGTCAGCAATTCACCGCCCACTTCAGTCCACGCCAGCCCAGTCACCTGACCAACCTGATCATGCTCTTCAGCAAGGCCAAAACGGAAACGCTGCACACCCAGGTATTTCGAAAGATTTCGTGAGCCAACAACGACTTTCTTTTTACTGTCACTCAGCAAAATACTTTTTACTACCTTACGGCACACTTTCGAAATTTCGCGTTCCAGACCACGCACACCTGCTTCGCGGGTGTAGTAACGAACAATGTCACGAATAGCGCCTTCTGAAATACTAATTTCATCAGCCTTCAAACCATTATCTTTAATTTGCTTGGTCAACAGATAGCGCAGTGCAATATTCACTTTTTCATCCTCTGTATAACCAGAGAGACGAATAACCTCCATCCGATCAAGCAACGGACCTGGGATATTCATGCTATTTGCTGTGCAGACAAACATCACATCTGAAAGATCATAATCAACTTCTAGGTAATGGTCATTAAAGGTGCTGTTCTGCTCTGGATCAAGCACTTCAAGCAGCGCCGAGGCAGGATCACCACGGAAATCATTGGCCATTTTATCAATCTCATCCAACAGAAAAAGTGGATTCCGTGTTTCAACCTTAGCCAGGTTTTGTACAATCTTACCTGGCATAGAACCAATATAAGTACGACGATGCCCTCGAATCTCAGCTTCATCACGCACACCACCTAACGCCATGCGAACAAACTTACGATTTGTCGCGCGCGCAATCGAACGGCCCAGCGATGTTTTACCCACACCAGGAGGCCCTACTAAACAGAGAATCGGCCCTTTTAACTTATCAACGCGCTGTTGCACTGCCAGATATTCAAGAATCCGTTCTTTGACTTTTTCCAGACCAAAGTGATCAGCCTCAAGCACATCTTCAGCCTTTGATAGCTGACGACAAATCTTGCTGCGTTTCTTCCACGGCACATTAGTAATCCAGTCGATGTAGTTGCGTACAACAGCAGCCTCAGCTGACATTGGCGACATCATCTTTAACTTGTTAAGTTCAGCATCGGCTTTTTTCCGCGCCTCTTTCGACATACCTGACTTTTCAATTTTTTGCGTCAACTCATCCAGTTCATTAGGCACATCGTCCATATCACCTAACTCTTTCTGAATCGCCTTCATCTGCTCATTCAGATAATACTCACGCTGGCTTTTTTCCATCTGACGTTTAACACGCCCACGAATACGCTTCTCAACCTGTAGCAGGTCAATTTCCGATTCCATCAAGCTCATCAAACGTTCAAGCCGAACACGCGCTTCAACCTGCTCTAATAGTTCCTGGCGCTCTTCAACCTTTAATGTCATGTGTGCCGCAATGGTATCCGCCAGGCGCCCCGCATCTTCAATAGACGCCAACGACGATAAGACTTCAGGGGGTACTTTATTATTTAACTTCACATATTGATCAAACTGACCCAACACAGAGCGACTCAATACCTCGGCTTCTCGCTCAGGCATTTCGGCCCCACGCAACATTAAGATCTGCGCGACAAAATATTCCTGTGTTCCCATAAAGTGTACCGTGCGAGCACGCTCAACCCCTTCCACCAATACTTTCACAGTACCATCTGGGAGTTTCAACATCTGCAAGATTGTGGCAACCGTACCGATATCGTAAATGTCTTCTTCCTGGGGATCGTCAATTGATGCATTTCTCTGCGACACTAGCATGACCTGTTTGTCACGCTCCATCGCAGCCTCCAAAGCCTTGATCGATTTGTCTCGACCAACAAACAATGGAATCACCATATGAGGATACACAACCACATCTCTTAGTGGTAGAACAGGAAGAATTGTTTGCTCTTCGTCCACTTCCGTTAGCTCTTCATTCTTCGCCATGATAAGTCCTCATTTTTTTACGGGGTGTAGTGAGGCTACACACTCTCTCTTTAAATTCATCGACATGTATGCGCCGTCCTTTACACCTAAATACATAAATTTATTTAAGGGCGGCTAACATAGTTTTCAAGGGGGACTAGCGTTTATGGATTATGAATAATCATAGATTTGTGCCGCCCATACAAGGCGGCACAAGACAAGCCGACATCAGTCGTTTGTAGCGGAAGCCTGACCCTGGTCATTGCTGGAATAGATCATCAAAGGGTCTGAGTCCGAATTGATCACGCCTTCATCGACAACTACCTTAACGACATTATCCATCGAAGGCAGGTCATACATGGTATCAAGCAACACATGTTCTATGATTGAGCGTAATCCACGCGCACCCGTCTTACGTTCCATCGCCTTACAGGCCACAGCGCTTAGCGCATCATCGCGAATCTCTAGCTCACACCCTTCCATTTCAAAAAGTTTGCCAAACTGTTTGGTAATTGCATTCTTAGGTTCAGTCAAAATTTTAATTAGTGATGCCTCGTCGAGCTCTTCAAGCGTCGCGATAACTGGCAAGCGCCCCACAAACTCTGGGATCAAACCGTACTTAACCAAATCTTCTGGCTCAACAGAGTAAAGGATCTCACCAACAGGACGCTTATCATCTTTACTCTTCACTTCTGCGGAGAAACCGATACCGCCTTTTTCAGAACGGTCACGAATAACTTTATCTAAACCAGCGAACGCGCCACCACAGATAAACAAAATATTAGAGGTGTCTACCTGAAGAAACTCCTGCTGTGGGTGCTTCCGTCCACCTTGAGGCGGCACCGACGCCACAGTCCCTTCAATCAGTTTCAGCAGCGCTTGCTGCACACCCTCACCCGATACATCGCGTGTAATCGATGGATTATCTGATTTACGCGAAATTTTATCGATCTCATCAATATAGACAATGCCGCTCTGCGCTTTATCTACATCGTAATCACACTTCTGAAGCAGTTTCTGAATGATGTTTTCGACATCCTCACCCACATAACCCGCTTCAGTTAGCGTTGTCGCATCAGCAATGGTAAATGGCACATTAAGTAAACGCGCAAGTGTCTCGGCCAACAGCGTCTTGCCACAACCCGTCGGGCCAATCAATAGGATGTTACTTTTAGCTAATTCAACTTCTTCTTTCTTATCACCAACTTCCTGACGCTTATAGTGATTGTAAACCGCCACCGCCAGAACTTTTTTAGCGCGCTTCTGACCAATCACATATTCATCAAGAATGTCATTAATTTCATGGGGCGTTGGTAACTTGGCACCCTGCATTGAAGCAGACTTTTCCTGCACCTCTTCACGAATAATGTCGTTACAGAGCTCTACGCACTCATCGCAAACAAAGACCGATGGGCCTGCAATTAGCTTACGTACCTCATGCTGACTCTTCCCGCAAAAAGAGCAATACAATAGTTTTTCGCTCTCTTCATTCTTATCGTTGTCGTTATCATCGCTCATGACTAACTCCGCTACTTCATGATCAAAGGGACCACGCGCCCTTTGTCCGCTCTTTCATTCAACCCGCTGCAAAATAAACTGCAACTATTATGCCGTACTAACGCCGCTCTAATACTGTGTCAACCAATCCATATTCAACGGCTTCTTCACCTGACATGAAATTATCACGATCAGTATCCGCCTGGACACGCTCAAGTTTCTGTCCAGTATGACTTGCCATGATCTGATTTAGTTCATCACGAATACGTAGAATTTCTCGTGCGTGGATATCAAAATCAGCCGCCTGCCCCTGAAAACCACCCAACGGCTGATGAATCATCATCCGAGAATGCGGCAAACAATAGCGCTTTCCTGCAGCCCCACCAGTCAAAAGCAGCGCACCCATGCTTGCCGCCTGACCAATACACATCGTGCTGACATCAGGCTTTATAAACTGCATGGTGTCATAAATAGACATACCTGCGGTCACAGAACCGCCCGGCGAATTAATATATAGATGAATATCTTTATCTGGGTTTTCAGATTCCAGAAACAATAGCTGTGCAACCACCAGATTGGCCATGTGGTCTTCAACCTGCCCTACCAGAAAAATAACGCGCTCTTTGAGGAGCCTGGAGTAAATGTCGTAGGCACGCTCTCCGCGTGAAGACTGCTCCACTACCATGGGAACCAGATTCATACTGGCCTCTCCTGTTATTTCCTGATCAATTGTTCTATCGCTCATCACCCTCTATCCTTTAGTGCTTCCTGTTGCTCGGTAACTATTTGTCTTGTCTCGAAATATCCATGAATCATTAGGTTCAGGTTACTCACTTTCCCGCTCTTTTCATACCCCAAAAACTAACAGAAAAGCATCGCTTTGCAATCATGGTATGGCTTTAATATTCGGCCCAGGCACTCCATTCATGAGCAATAAAACACAACTTTACCCACTCTTTCATGAAATCGGCCAAATTCCACCATTGCTGAGCACTTTTCAGTTCTAATTTCAACAAGATAGCAGTTTCAACAAATCTAATACTAACACTGACACCCTGCCAGCGCACCTCGCGCTAGAAGGACGTCATTTCAACGCAAAAAGTAGGTTACTGTTTAGGGCGCTCCATCAGCGCTTCAAACGTGGTCGCCTGTTCGTCAACCTCAATTTTTCCCAGAACCCAGTCAACAACCATCTCTTCTAGCACAACAGATTCAATTTGCCCAAGGCGCTCACGCTCTGCGTAATACCACTTAACCACCTCATCCGGAGTATCGTAGGTTGAGGCAACCGTTTCAACCGTTTCTCGGATTTTTTCAGGGGAGGCCTTAAGCCCATTTGACTTCACAATTTCAGAGATCAGCAGACTCAATGTCACACGACGACGCGCCTGGTCTTCATACATTTTGCCATCCAGATCGAGCCCTTCTACTGGCACACCCTGCTTACTAAGGTTAGCCTTCATCTGATTCATCAACGCGTCGATTTCATCATCGACCAGGCTCTTCGGCAATTCAAGTGAATTCTTTTCAAACAGCATATCCATCACCGCCTGCTTGGTTTTGCCTTTAATCGCCTGATCCAGCTCATACTGCATGCTTTTGCTTAGCTCACCGCGCAGACTTTCCAGGCTATCAATGCCAAAGTTTTTGGCAAAATCTTCATTGACTTCAGGTAATTTAGCTTCAGAAACCGATTTAATCGTGACTGCAAACTGCGCCTCTTTGCCAGCCAGTTCAGCCGCTTGATATGGATCAGGAAAGGTCACACTAACAGTCGTCTCATCACCTTTTGAACACCCTACCAACTGATCTTCAAAACCAGGAATAAAGGAACTTGAACCTAATACCAGCGTCACATTTTCACCTTCGCCACCAGCAAACTTTTCACCATCCACAGAACCAACAAAATCAACAACCAGTTGATCTTCCAATTGCGCGCCGCGCGTCACTTCTTCCCACTCAACACGCTGGCGACGCATTTTATCGATCATGCCATCAATATCTGACTCTGTAATTTCAGCGGCAGGCTTTTCAACACTCACACCATCAAACGATGCCAATTCAACCTCTGGAAAGACTTCGAAAGTCGCGGTGAACTCGATGCTCTCACTCTCATCAACCGGCTTAGGCTCAAAGATAGGCATTCCTGCTGGCTGCAATTTTTCAGCGGTCAGCGCCTCATAAAAGCTACTACGAGTCACCTCATCCATCACTTCCTGACGCACTTTAGAGCCATATTTGTTTTCAACCACCTTCGCTGGCACCTTGCCGGGACGAAAACCAGGCAAATTCACAGTGCGCGACAGCGACTGAAGGCGCTTCTTCACCTCTTGATCAACACGTTCAGCAGGCACTGCTACCGTCATTTTGCGTTCCAGCGTACCAGTGCTTTCTACAGAAACTTGCATGTCATCTTTCCTCAATTAACTAAAAATAATTTAATTACAATAATATAGGTTGTTGAAAAGGCCTCGAGTGAATGCGAGACAAGGCGTAATATCCTTTGCATATGATTTCGACGATCGCCCATTAAAGCGCTCTAAGAAACGCAGTTTACACGTACTAAAAGCGCATTTCGAGCCGAATTTCCCGACATCTGTATAAATAAACGTGGCTAGACCGTGTTTGAGGTTTTTTACAGCAATTCGCTAAATCACATGCGACATCGGCTTATGCGAGAAGCGGCACAGCGCATCACATTGCGGCGCCGAACTTCTGACTTTACCTTAACCCAAAGAGCAAACAACAGAGATAATAAAAATATGGTGCGAAAGGAGAGACTCGAACTCTCACGGGTTGCCCCACTGGTACCTAAAACCAGCGCGTATACCAATTTCGCCACTTTCGCAAAGTATGAACATATTACGAAGTAATATGCCTGGCTAACAAAACAGTTGTCGCAGTATATCCTTAACCTGCACATCTTTAAACACTACACCAACCACTTAAATAGTGGTGGGCCGTGTAGGGATCGAACCTACGACCCGCTGATTAAGAGTCAGCTGCTCTACCAACTGAGCTAACGGCCCCAAAATGGGGTGAACGATGGGGCTCGAACCCACGACCACCGGAATCACAATCCGGGGCTCTACCAACTGAGCTACGCTCACCATAAAACCAGAACCATACTATATAAATATGGCGCGCCTGGCAGGACTCGAACCTGCTACCCTCGGCTTAGAAGGCCGATGCTCTATCCGGATGAGCTACAGGCGCTTAAACTGCCAGGACGACCATCCACAAGCCACATAAGCACAAGGGACAGACTTTATTCCAAAAATGGTCGGGGTAGAGAGATTCGAACTCCCGACATCCTGCTCCCAAAGCAGGCGCGCTACCAGGCTGCGCTATACCCCGATTAAACTCTTAGTTTAAAGCGTTATCGTTATCGCTATTAACACGACCATCGCTCCTCACAAGGCCGAGGATAATACGCGGGCTTTGATCTAACGTCAATTCCATGACTCACTTTTCTTCATGTTTTATGTGAATTTTTTTCCAGGCGATCCAAAAAGCCAGCAAACTGACCATTGCCGCAAACAAAAACGTCCACGTTGGCCCCAACCCTTCCCACGTATATCCACTATAGAGACTACCAATCGCACCGCCCGCACCAAAACTCACACTACTATAGAGCGCCTGCCCCTTTCCCTGGTGTCGACCAACAAAGTATTTATGGATTAATGAAATCGCAACCGCATGAAATACACCGAAACTAAAGGCATGCAGTAGTTGCGCGAAAATCATCACCGTCAACGACTCCGCCCACCACGCCACCAACAACCAACGCAATGTCGTTAAGGCCAGTGCCACCAACAATAACCAACGCACACCAAAACGTGGAAAGAGACGATGCATTACCAGAAATGCAGCAATCTCAGCCACCACCCCTAATGCCCATAACATCCCGATCGTGCTGCTTGAGTAACCGATATCATCGAGGTAAATCGTATAAAAGGTGTAATAAGGACCATGCCCCATCTGCACCAAAAAACAGATCACTAACAGCGCCACTACGATGGGCTGTCGCAATACATTGCGAAGCGGCTCATGATCAAGCGGCAGATGGCCCGCCGCGTGCTCCGGCACCACCAGGCTACTCAACCAGATTGAGGCAAAAAGAATAACCAGCACCAACGGCAGTAGATCCGCCCCTTCAGCCTCCAGCAACGGCCCAACTACGACTACCGCGATGATAAAACCCACCGAGCCCCACAGCCGAATACTGCTATAGCGATGGGTACTATCACCAAGGTGGCTCATCGTCGCCGCCTCAAACTGCGGCAATGTCGCATTCCAGAAAAAGCTAAAGAGACAAATCACAAACGCCATCCACCAATAGGAGACACCGAGAAAGATGCCGCCAAAGGCCACCACCGAGAGCAGTGAACCAAGGCGTACGATCATCATCCGCCGACCGGAGTGATCGGCGATCCAACCCCAGATATTGGGGGCAACAATCTTGGTCGCCATCAGGATTGCAATCAGCTCGCCGATTTCACGCGCACCAAAGCCAAGCGATTGCAGATACAAGCCCCAGTAAGGCAGCAGCGCACCTAAGGCGGCGAAATAGAAAAAGTAGAAGCCTGAGAGACGCCAGTACGGCGCCGTCTCATCGGGTCTCGACATTAAGGCTGAGCAGGGATGACGCGCGTGCTCGACTGCACATCGGCATTCTGCGCACGATGGCGCAACATATGATCCATCAGCACGATGGCCAACATCGCCTCCGCAATCGGTGTGGCGCGAATACCGACACAGGGGTCGTGACGTCCCTTGGTGATCACCTCGATCGGCTCACCATTGATATCGATACTCTGCCCCGGCAGGCGCAGGCTCGACGTCGCCTTAAGCGCAATACTGGCGCGGATATGCTGACCGCTGGAGATACCCCCCAACACACCACCTGCGTGATTACTTAAAAAGCCCTCAGGTGTCATCTCATCACGATGCACGGTCCCCTTCTGCTCGACGCAATCAAATCCTGCACCGACTTCAACCCCCTTTACCGCATTGATGCTCATCAAGGCATGGGCGATATCGGCATCCAGACGATCAAAGATCGGTTCACCCCAGCCCGGCGGTACCCCTTCGGCAACCACATTAATGCGTGCACCGATCGAGTTACCCTCTTTGCGCAATGCATCCATGTATTTTTCCAGCGCTTCTACTTTAGAGACATCAGGGCTAAAAAAAGCGTTGTTACCAACCTCATCCCAATCGAAAGCATCAGTACCAAGCTCAGCCATTTTAATCGGCCCAAGCTGTGCCATATAACCACGAATGGTGATGCCATAGCGCTCTTTCAGATATTTTTTGGCCACGGCTCCCGCTGCCACCCGCATTGCTGTTTCACGCGCTGATGAACGGCCACCGCCGCGATAATCGCGCACGCCATATTTCTGCTGATAGGTGTAATCGGCGTGGCCGGGACGAAAACTATTCATGATGTTGGAATAGTCTTTCGAGCGCTGGTCGGTGTTCTCGATCAGCAATCCAATCGGCGCACCGGTGGTTTTACCCTCAAAGACACCAGAGAGAATCTTGACCTCATCCGCCTCACGCCGCTGCGTAGTATGGCGCGAAGTACCCGGTTTACGCCGGTCGAGATCGATCTGCAGATCCTCAACATCTAATTCAAGCCCGGGCGGACAGCCGTCCACGATGCAACCGATTGCGGGCCCATGACTCTCACCAAAAGAGGTGACCGTAAAAAGTTTTCCAAATGAATTTCCTGACATAGGCAATATTGTAGCGGAAAGCGGTGCGCTAAGTCTTGTGTAACGTTACCCTGTCCCGTTGCGCCAGCACCGTCACCAATGCCGCCGAATCGAGCTCCCCTTGTCCACCATCCACCAGCGCATCGATATATTCACTCACCATTTCTGTGCCCGGCAGGGACAAGCCAATCTCGGCCGCCGCTTCACGTACGATACGCAGATCTTTTTGATGCAGCCGCGCCTTAAAACCCGGCTCAAAATCAGAATCAAGCATGCGTTGACCATGTACCTCAAGAATACGGCTGCCAGCAAAACCACCCATCAAGGCCTCGCGAACTTTGCCCGGATCAACACCAGATGCCTCAGCCAGGACAAACGCCTCACCAATCGCTGCCATCATCTGCGCCACAATCAACTGATTACATGCCTTCGCGACCTGTCCGGCACCGTGGCTCCCCACATGGGTAATATTTTCACCAATCACATCGAACAACGGCAGCAGACGTTTAAAGACGTCGACCTTGCCACCCACCATCACAGATAATGAACCAGCCTTCGCGCCAACCGTACCGCCCGACACCGGCGCATCCAACATATCGATTCCCTTTGACGATAGCTTATCTGCAATGGAACGGCTCACACTCGGGGAGATAGTACTCATATCCACCACCACACATCCTGCACGCGCGCCATGAATCACGCCCTGCTCACCCAGCACCACCGCCTCAACATCCGGACTATCTGATACATTGATGAAGATAATATCGCACGCGGCCGCCAATGCCTGCGGTGATGCATACGCCGTTGCTCCCGCCGCCACTAATGGCAGCGCTGCAGACTCTCGGCGCGCATAGACGGCGACCGAATATCCCGCACGCAATAGGTTCAGCGCAACAGGCCGCCCCATTAACCCCAAACCAATATAGCCAACACGCTCAGTCATCAAAGCAGATCCTATTAAAATTCATTCAATGCTAATTGGAACAGAGTGTGGCAAAAATAAAAACCAGTGAAAAGCAGTAATACCCAAATAGAACAACAGAAAAGGGCTTAATCTAACGCTAAAAAACTATCGACGAATTCCCTGAGAGTAGCCCATCTTTTCAGAGAGCGAGGTTGCCTGAAAGTCCAGCCCAAAACCGGTCATAAAATCATTTCCAGATGGCGTGCTGCTCGTATCGATAATACGCATATCATTCAACGATAAATATGCACCACAGGCCTCACCCGGCTCACAGATGAAACCATCATTATTATGATCGGTACCCGCAATCACATAATATTCACGCCCAACGGGAAATGGCGCGTCAGTAAATTGATAATGATAACTGCCACTTTGTGCCTCACCCGCCCAACTATCAACCAAACTGAAATCACTTGCGTCGAGCAATAACACATAGTGATAACCGGCGTTAGCATTAAGTGCCTGCGTGACAACCTGCATTAACACCGGCACTGTCACTGTGTTTACCGATGAGACAAAACTAATCTCAGCCTGATAAGTACCCGGCAATAACGATGCGCGATCAATCGTCACTCGATAGGTGCCCAGCTGGCTCCCATCCACCGACTCGGCGACCACACTCAACCACGCAGCATTATCACTCACTGACGACACAGTCAAAACACCACTGCCGACATTACTCGCCGCCAACAAGGCAGTCACATCAACAGCACCAAGATTCAGAGAAGAAGCCGCCACCCCAAGCACAGGGTTATCAACGGGTGTCACAGAGGCCAGCACCTGCGCCTGCACAACAGCGCTATGCGCATTAATCAAACCATGACCAAACGTATCATCACGACCCGCCGTACCAAGGTCATCAACAATCGCACCACTCAACAATAGCGCATCAACATTGGCTGGCGTTAAGCCACTATAAACAGATTTCATCAAACCAATGACACCCGCTACATGAGGTGCGGCCATCGAGGTTCCCTGATAGTAAGCATAGGTATAATTCAGTGAAGCACCAGAGTCATCGGCAAGCGTGCTTAACACACCATCAACGTAACCATCGCCATTGAGGTCTACGCTGGTATCACCGCCTGGTGCCGCCACATCAACCGTCGTGCCAAAACTGGAATAAGGTGCTTTCGATTTATTATGATCAACAGCAGATACCGAGATAACCTCTGCATAAGATGCAGGATAGTTGGCCGCACTGCTGTTATTATTCCCCGCAGCGGCAACGACAATAACCCCCGCATTGCGCACAGCCGTGTAGACATCTTGCTCCATTTGAGAATAACTGCCCAGCCGACCAAGACTGAGATTAATCACATCTGCACGCTGCGACGCATTCAGGGTTATGCCTGAATCATTAGCCAGTCCTGCCGCATAACTCACCCCCTGCAGAATGTCATAACTTGTGCCGCCAAGCTTCCCCAACACCCTCACCGGCATAATCTTAACGCCCGGCGCAACACCCGCGACACCTGCGCCGCCGGGCGAGAAGGATGTTGCCGCACCAATGGTACCCGCTACATGCGTACCGTGAAATGAACTACTGCCAACCCCGGAACCATCCCCCGGATCATCAGGGTTGGCGTCGATGCCAGACTGTCCATCATCAGAATTTGAATCATCAGAAATAAAATCATATCCACCATCGGCAGAAAACTGCCCAATAAGATCCGGATGATTTAACAATACACCCGTGTCGACCACTGCAACTGTCACTGCTGCGTCGCCAGTCGCTATATCCCAGGCAGTGGGAAGATTAATCAATGGGTAGTGCCACTGAAAACCGTAATAGGTATCCGTGGGCACCGCATGTGCTTTATGCAGATAGTTGGGTTCAGCGTATAACACATCCGCCCGTTTACGCAGCGCCTTGATCACCTGCATCGTTTCAAGTTTAAGCTGCTTTGCGGGGTCATTAGACTTAAAGCGGCGTTTACCCGAGGTCTTACCAACCACATCAAATGCAATGCCAAGCCGGTCAAAAGCAGCCTGACGACCTTGAGCCGCGCCCAACCCCATCAACATCGGTTCTCGACTACTAAGACTCGATTTAAGCTGCAATCCTAACGATGCCGCCTGCGCATTCGGTGTCTGTAACACACTTGCGCCGATTGAATTATCTCGAAACTTAACGATCACATCACCCGCCATAAACTCATCTGTTGATGACAGCCCTCCTACATTAAACAAAGGAGCCGCCTGCCCAACAACCAGTGTGTAATTGGCAAATCCCGAGTCAACAGTGACCTCAATCAAATAATCACCACTGGTGGCAACTGTCAGGGATTCTACCTGCCCAGTACCCGCAGAGAGATAGTCAGGGTTTGCAGGATCAACCGAACCATCATCATGATACAGGTGCAGATCTAAATCACCTTCAACCGGGTCGCCAATCGTGACGGTTATCACCTGCCCTGCGACCAGACTAATACTGTAATAATCAGACGTATCACCTGCCACAAATGAAGCGCCACTGTTACCCGTTCCTGCAACATTCAGATAACCACCTAACATCACCGGGTTAGGCAACGCCTGCGCACTACCATCGGTATCATTAGCAACATAAGCGGCACTGGCGTCATTCACGTCGCTATCCACAATCGTGGCCGATGCAATACTAATAGAGCCACTGAGTGTCGTCGTGGGTACTGGCGTTGCAGCAACAACAATAGAAGCATTTGTACTAGCACTAGCGCCGCCATTATCCGTCACAGTTAAGACTGCTGCATAGGTCCCTTGCGCAGTATAGGTATGACTCACCGTTGAGCCGCTAGCGAACTGTCCATCATCGAAATCCCAGCTATAGATACTGATCGAGCCATCCGAATCACTCGACCCCGTGCCATCAAACTGCACCACCAGCGGGGCATCACCACTCGTTGGCGTAGCCGTAAAACTGGCAACGGGGGAAACGTTTGCTGCGGCCACCACAATAGTGGTCGTACTAGTATCGATTGCACCAGAATTGTCGACCACCGTTAACGTGATCACATAACTACCCTGCACCGTATAGCCATGACTGGCAGTGACACCGCTGCCTGTCTGCCCATTACCAAAATTCCAGCTATAGGATGAGATAGTGCCGTCAGCGTCACTCGAGGCCGAGGCATCCACTTGCACCACCAGCGGTAGAGAACCACTCGTTGGCGTGGCCGTAAAACTGGCAACAGGTGCAACGTTACCCGTCGCGACCACAACCGTTGCGGTACTGGTATCCACGCCGCCATCATTATCCGTCACCGTTAACGTAATAAGATATGTGCCTTGCGCAACAAAGCCATGACTGCTTGAAACACCACTGCCGGTCTGCCCATCACCAAAATCCCAACTATAACTTGAGATGGTTCCATCTGAATCCGTTGAAGCAGTAGCATCAACCGACACAATAAGCGGTGCCGCGCCCGTCAATGGTGAGGCAGTAAAACTAGCGCCAGGTAGAACATTCGCAGCCGACACGACAACCGCAGATGAAATCGAGGCTGTCGCGCCATCATCATCGGTCACCGTCAATATCGCAATGTAAGTGCCTGCTGTCGCGTAGACGTGGCCGGGGTTAAGCCCCACTCCACTCTGCCCATCACCAAAGTCCCAACTGTAAGCTGAGATGGTGCCATCCGAATCTGTCGAGCCCGCAGCATTCAATTGCACCGTCAATGCGGCCTTGCCTGATGAGGGTGTAGCAGTAAAACTAGCGGTAGGCGCAACATTAGGGGCAGTCACTACAATCGATGCAACACTGTCAACTGACACACCATCATCATCAGTGACCGTTAAAGTCACAACATAGGTTCCTTGAGTGGTGTAGATATGGCTGGTACTCACACCACTACCTGTTTGACCATCACCAAAATCCCAACCATAAGTTGAAATCGTGCCATCCGAATCACTAGACGATGCCGCATCAAGCTGCACCGTCAAAGACGCTTTTCCTGTTGATGGCGTTGCACTAAAGCTGGCACTAGGTGGAATGTTTGCAGGAGAGACAATAACCGCAGTTGAGGTAACAGCTGCTGCACCATCGTCATCAGTAACCGTCAATGTCACTATATAAACACCGGCTGCTGAATAAACCTGGCTACTGCTTACCCCCTCCCCCGTAACGCCATTACCATAATCCCAGCCATAGCTGGCCACCTGCCCATCCGAGTCGCTTGAAGCGCTCGCATCAAGCTGCACCGTTAACGAGGCCTTACCTGACGATGGCGTCGCAGTAAAGCTGGGCACAGGCAACACATTAGAAGCGGCCACCACAATATCAGTGGTTATTGACGAACTAACCCCGCCATCATCGGTGACGGTTAACGTCGCAGTATAGGTACCCTGTGTCGTATATTGATGACTGGCGCTCACACCACCGCCTGACGCCCCATCACCAAAATCCCACTCATAAGAGACAATTGTGCTATCCGAATCGCTTGAACCAGCCGCATCAAACTGAACCAGCAGAGCGGCCTTACCGCCCGGAGGTGTCGCAACAAAACTAGCATTCGGGGCAGCATTATTGGACGCTTGACCAGAATCGGCACCATCACCACCACCGCCGCAAGCCGAAATAAAAACAGCAATCGCCACACCAACAGTAATGCGGAAAAATCTCTTCCAGCTGAAGCAAGCCATTGCATGTTTCATGACACTATTAACCGCCTTCCATGACTCACCTATAATTGAAGAGCCTTAAGTCAATAGTGTATCGTCCAGGGAGGGTCAATCTTTACGAGCAGAAACATCTCCCCCTCAAAAGAGGGAAGATTAATAATTATTAAATCAATCAGTTAATAACGGACAATGGATTTAAAACGTAGGGGCTGAGAGTGTCACCTTTTGATTTCCCAGGTGGTCTTTTACCCGCACTTCCTGATAATGATCTCGCGGCAACTTCAACAATATACAGGGACTGGTCATCATCTGCCCCACCATCATATCCCTCGGTGGTTCCTGCCACTCAAGGATAAGCTCAGCACGCCCTTCAATCACCTGCGCCTCTGATTGGGCCAATCCCAAACGATACCCCAGAGTTGGCTTCTCACCCATCTCAACAAGCAATACCATCGATTTAGCAAAGTCGACATCAACGATGGCAAGATTGCGCTGCCGACTAAACGATTCAAGCTCGGTCGCACTCTCTATCCAACGTGCATTCACATCAACAGCATTCCCACCACACTGAATACCGGCCTGAAGCACATCAACTGTAATCGCTGACTGAGCGACCATTTTATGATTATCAGCACAGGCAGCAACACTCACCATTGCAACTACCCAAAAAAAAGGTTTTATTATTTTCATTTATTTCGCAAAACCCCTTTAATTGGAGATTGAACCTGCTTGCGCTTAAGCGTAATACCACCCTCTTTAAACAGCGCACTTGCACTAGCACCAACACCCGCGTCAAAGCCACTCACAAAATCTAACCCTGTATGTGGGCCAGCGGCATCAATCACGCTAAAATTGCTCAATGAGAAATAAGCACCACACGCCTCACCCGGCTCGCAAATATTCCCGTCATTATTGATATCCGTGCCCCCAATCACATAGTATTGACGACCCGCAGGGAAAGGAACGTTATCAAACCGATACGAGTAACTCCCTCCCTCTACATCACCGTCCCATTGATCCAGCACACTAAAATCAGCCGCATCAATCAACAACACATATTGATAACCGGCATCGCCATTTATCGCCTGCGCCACCACCTGCATAGTCACTGGCACAACAACACTATTGACAGAAGAGGTAAAAGTAATCTCTGCCTGATAAACACCAAGCGTAAGGCCGCTCTTGTCTATCGTCACACGGTAGAAGCCAAGCAAGTCAGCATCCACCGTTTCAGCGCTCACTGTCAACCAGGCGGCATCGTCACTGACAGTAGTAATATTTAACGCGCCTCCACCACTGTTTTTCACATAAAGCAGGCCCGTTACTGCAGAGTCACCCAGATTAAGCCCACTCGGTGATACTGCAAGCAGGGCAGGTGAAGGAGGCGGCGGCGTGCCACTACCAAGGGTTATCGCTTCGATTACCGCCTTGTTGGCGTCAATCAGGCCATGCCCAAAGAGATCATCACGTCCAGCCGTGCCGATATCTTCAACAATCGCACCACTCAATAACAGGCTATCAACCACATCGGGAGTCAAACCACTATAAGCCGATTTCATCAACGCTACGACACCGGCCATATGTGGGGAGGCCATCGATGTCCCCTGCATGTCATTATATTTGTAATCCAGTGCTGCGCCTGAATCATCACCATGCGTACTCAATACGCCATCCTTGAAATTATCCCCATCGGCATCCCCCCTCGCATCTCCTCCAGGAGCGGCAACATCGACTGCCGCACCAAAGTTGGAATAGTACGCCTTCTGTTTATTCCGATCGACGGATGAAACAGAGATCACGCCTGCATAAGAGGCCGGATAGGAAAGCGCACTGCTGTTAGCATTGCCAGCTGCCGCCACCACCACCACACCGGCAGCACGTACCAAAGTATAGATATCCTGCTCTGCCTGCGAATAGCCCCCACCACCAAGACTCAAATTGATAACGTCTGCTCGCTGAGACGCATTGAGTGTCACCCCGGAATCATTTGAAAGCCCAGCCGCATAACGCACCCCCTGCATGATGTCATAATGCCCCCCTACCCCACCTCGCCCCAGCACCCTCACGGGCATCAGTTTCACACCCGGCGCAACCCCGGCACCACCACGAACTCCCGGTGCGGGAAAAAAGGTTGTGGCAGCTGCCACCGTCCCCGCCACGTGTGTACCATGAAATGAACTACTCCCGACGCCAACACTATCACCGGTATCATTGGGGTCACTGTCGATCCCCGGCTGCCCATCCCCCGATATAAAGTCGTTAGAGATAAAGTCATAACCACCATCAGCTGAAAACTGCCCCAGCAGATCAGGGTGATTCATCAAGACACCTGTATCTATGATCGCGACAGTCACGCCCGGATCACCCTTCTCCTTATCCCATGCGGCAGGAAGGTTAATCAACGGGTAGTGCCACTGTGAGCTATAGAGAGGATCGGTTGGCACTGCACTGGCAGTACGGATGTAATTGGGTTCTGCATAAAGGACATCAGCCCGATTACGCAGCGCCTTGATCGCCATCAGCGTTTCATATTTGAGCTGATCCTCCTCACTCTTAAACTTGAAGCGGTGCTTGTTTGCAGTAGGTATTCCCAGTGCATTGAAAGTTGCCTGACGACGCTGTTTATCCCCAAGGCTCATCAACATTGCACGGCGTGTATCACCCCCCGCCTTCATCTGAAGTCCCATTGAAGAGGCACGCAATGCGGGCGACGCAGCCGCCGCAGTTCCTGCTGTACCATCACGAAATTTGACAATCATCTCACCCGGCACGAATGCATCCGATAAGACCAATCTGCCCGCCGTATGTGTCTTCGCCTGTGTAATGCCCACGCCGACGCGTAAGGTGTAGTTCGAATAACCGTCAAAGGCATCGACCACGATAAAATAGTTACCCGTAGAGGGAACCGTTAATGCCTCAACGGCACTGGTAGTGCTATCGGAAAAATCAACAACGGTGTCTCCTGCTGCGTTTAGAAGATATAGATCAAGATCGACCGTAGTAAGTGGCGCTTCCGCCATGGTTAATGTAATCGTCTGCCCTGCTACTAGTCCGATACTATAAAAATCAACGGGATCACCTGAGAAAAAGGAGTCACCACTATAGCCTGTACCAGCAATATTCAGGTATCCGCCCAGTGTAACCGGATTGGGTAGCGACTGTGCCGTCACAACAGAATCATTAGATATCCTGACAGGGACCGGGTCATTCACATCGCTATCGACAACCGCACCGGGTGCAACAGTGATCGTGCCACTAACTGTACTAGTTGGAGGACTTACTGGCGGTGGGTTAGTTACTGGAGCGCCACCACCACTCCCGCCACAGGCTGAAATCAAAACTGAAAGGCCTATACAAAGAAAAATGCGAAAGCATCGCGTTAGACTTGTAGCAAAACATACCAACAACATAACGATAACCCTTAGTGATGATTTGCGGCCTGTTGCCTTACTTGCGGACACGATCAAATCAAAATTATTTTCAGACAGAGATGCTTACCAGAACGGACAATGGCTGGAAAACTGTAACCCTCAACAAATTAATTCGCTGCCGATCATGTCACAAAGAGCATTTATATTTTCATGTGAATTTAACGCTTAAACGTACAAATAATATTAATACATTGACAAACAGAACAATCAATAAACATTCAAGACATCAATAAAATCAACCTGCCAAAGCAGATACACTTGCATCACATCACCACTACTTGCGCCATCATCAGTACTTAAATTCAGTGAACCACCCACAATCACATCGCCGTTAAGCACTTCCGCCACTGGCAGCTGGGCTAACACTTCGATTCGCTTACCGGCTACGCCTTCCGACTTGCCATAGCGCCCATCGATAAAAAGATCCGCACTTCGCGCGAGTCTTAGCCCTGCCATATACTCCCAACGCGAGACACTCACACCACTGAGCTTTTTCATTTTCATGCCCGCTACTGGCCCCGCAGCCCAACGCCCCTGGCGACCACCGGTCATCCCATACGGCATAAACAGATTGGCCTCGATTTCATAGATATCATTCACAAGGCCTTCAGAGTTCTCCGCACTGCTCGTCAACTCTGCATCACCAAAAACATGCGCCCCCCAGCCAGCCTTATCCGCCAGAGTCTCGCCTAACTGGGCATAAATGTTAACCCCAAATCGTCCTGCGCCATAACGCGCAAGCCCATCAACATCGACACTTTCATAGCCAATAAACAGCTTGCTAACAAAGGCGTTCCCCCAGCCCTTATCAAGCGGGGAATGCTGACTCAACATCGCAATATATTGCCGCTGCATCGATCGCTTAATCGCTAAAATACGCGCTGCCCGCACCTCAGCTCGCCGTGATGCTCCCTCGGGAAGGTATAGCCCTTCCGACGACACCCGTGTATAGACCACATCGACCCGTCCCATCAGAATATTGAGCAGCCGCAAAAAATCATCTCGTTTTCCCGCCGAATAAGAAGAATACATTTCAACACACCCGGCAAGTAATTGCCGGTAGACAAGTACATCGCCATCCGAGATATCAACATCCGCCAAAATCTCATAGGTCTTCTCATCCAGTACTGATATCCCCTCCTCGCATGCTACAAAGTCACCAGCGAGAGCCGCTCTCGCAGTTAATAGCGCTATTAATAGACTCAAACAGCAGGCACAGATTGTTTTATTCATTCCACCGATCTCTTTAAAGGTAGCCTTTTTCATTGCAGTCGAAACAGAAACAGGCGCGAACCTGCTTAACCTCGCTCATCATGCATTTATTGAGCCACCACAAAATAGCGCAATAAAAAAGCCACCTTAAAGGCGGCTTTCATAAGGCTCTTAGATTAGGGAATCTCTGATTAATTGTCATTGCGAGAAGCGAAGCGACGAAGCAATCTCATCACTCGATGATTCTCATAGCGTCGAGATTGCCGCGCTTTACCCCAAGGGCACTTCCTTTGGGCGCGCTCGCAATGACATACAATGCAATTAAATCAGAGGTTCCTTAGATCAATCAAGCTCTGAACCAATACAACAATACAATTGGGATCGACACATTAGATGACTTTGGAGAAACGCTGCTCAGTCTGCTCACGCAGGTAACGATCAAAGACCATGCAGACATTACGTATCAACAGACGTCCGGCCGGCAACACGCTAATGATATCGCCATCAATGGTCAGCAATCCATCAGTCTCAATCTGGCGAATCTCTTCCATCTCCAGCGCAAAGTACTCAGCAAAGTCGATATTGAACTGTGTTGAGATGGATGCCATATCGAGTTCAAACTGACAGATCAACTTGGTAATCACTTCGCGGCGTAGGATGTCATCATCATTCAGTTCAATGCCGCGATAGACCGGCAGCTTACCGGCATCGATTAACGCCGTGTACTCTTCGATTGTTTTCACATTCTGGCTATAGGTGTTCGCCACCATGCCGATTGAGGTCACGCCCATCGCAACCAGATCACACTCGGCATGAGTTGAGTAGCCCTGAAAATTACGATAAAGACTGCCCTCACGCTGCGCCACCGCCAGCTCATCATCCGGCTTGGCAAAGTGATCCATGCCAATATAGACATAACCCGCCTGCTTCAGGCGCTCATTGGTCATCTGCAGGATTTCTAACTTTTCAGTCGCCGATGGCAGATCGGCATCAAGGATGCGACGCTGCGGCTTAAACATCTCCGGCAGATGCGCGTAGTTAAAAACAGAAAGACGATCCGGTCCCGCCGCAATCACCTTGTCAACAGTCCTGGCAAACCCTTCCAGCGTCTGGAACGGCAGGCCATAAATAAGATCAACGCTGACTGATTTAAAGCCCTCTGCCTTCGCCTGATCCAGCACCGCAAAGGTCTGCTCTTCGGTCTGAATACGATTAACCGCCTGCTGCACCCTGGGGTCAAAATCCTGCACACCGAGACTCATGCGATTAAAACCGAGTTCACGCAACAATTTAATCGTATCGTTTTTCACTTCACGCGGATCGATCTCAATTGAATACTCACCGCTATCGTCATCGTGCAGATTAAAATGCTCGCGCGTCTTCGCCATCAACGCTGTCATCTGTTCATGACTGATAAACGTTGGCGTACCACCACCCCAGTGCAGCTGATCAACCTTACGCGATTTATCAAACAGCGCACCCTGCATCTCAATCTCTTTGAACAGCGACGCCAGATAAGGGATTGCATGCTTACGGTTTTTGGTCGCAATCTTATTACACGCGCAGTAAAAACAGAGCGTGTCACAAAATGGAATATGAAAATAGAGCGATAATGGGCCACCAGCCTGATTACTGCGGGCCGCCACTGCGTGATACTCCGCCTCTGCAAAGCCCTCATCAAACTTCACCGCAGTAGGATACGAGGTGTAACGCGGGCCGCTCTTGTCATAGCGACGAATTAATTCGATATCAAAAACCAGCGACTGATCCATACTAAGCTCCTGACCCGCCTAACAAAACTGAAACAAAAGAAATAACGCGTTGCGGGCAATAGAGCATTATAGGGGAATTGCTTCCCCACAGCGAATTTTAACCACAATTCCCGACCGTAACCCTATGATACTTAAGCGTGTTACTGCGCTATTCACTTCATCGCATCGATGCGACTTACAGATACTTTCTCATGCCCTTCATCCACAAACCACAACAACACAGCCCCCGCAGCAAAGAGGATTAATAGTGATAATACTGCGAGGCGGTGACTATCCGTTGCAACGGCTATCCAGCCCATCATCAGCGGCCCAGCGACCGCAGCAAATTTCCCCAACATATTGTAAAAACCAAAAAATTCGGCCGACTTATCCGCTGGAATCAGGCGCGCATAGAGTGAACGACTAAGGGACTGAATTCCGCCCTGCACCAGTCCGATCATAATCGCGAGACCGTAAAACTCGATCTCCTGTTCAATCATCGAGGCCCAAACGGTAATTCCGATGTAGACGCCTATCGCGATAAAAATACCGGTTTTAGCGCCATAACGCTGGCCAAGCTTGCCGAAAACTATCGCGGCTGGAAAACCGACAAACTGAGTGATCAACAACGCAACAATCAGGCTATTAGAATCGAAGCCAATCGACAGCCCGTAATCAACCGCCATACGAACAATGGTGTCAACACCATCAATATAGAGCCAGTAAGCCAGCAGAAACAGCATCACCACTTTTAGCTGACGAATTTCGCGCAGTGTTTGACGCAACTGCCGCCAACCGCCACAGACAATCTGCCAGCTCGACTCATTGCGATCAGCCTTCGGTTCTTTGACAAACAGCCACAATGGAATTGAAAACAGCCCCCACCACAGCGCGACACAGACAAATGAAATCCGCACCGCTTCACTCGCGTCATTTAGCCCAAACACAGCTGGCCATAACGTCATCGCGACCATCGCAGAAAACAGTATTCCGCCGCCTAAATAGCCTAATCCATAGCCTAACGCCGACACCACATCGAATTTCTTCTCCGCAGCCACCTGCACAATGAGCGAGTCATAAAAGAGATTGCCGCCCATAAAACCGATTGAGGCAAGTACATAGATAATTGCCGCAAGCGCCCACTCCCCCTGTTCAATAAAAAACAGCCCACCGCTCATCACAATCCCCATCAATGCAAAAAAGAGCAGGAATTTTTTACGTGCAGAGCCGCGGTCAGCAATCGCACCCAACAGCGGTGCAAACACCATGATCACCAGACTCGATACCGCATTGGCAATACCGAGTTGATAGGTGCTCTCAGCGGCGCTCAGGTCTGCGCCCCAGTACTGCTTAAAGAAAATCGGAAAAAAACCGGCGATCACTACCGTCGCATAGGCGGAGTTGGCCCAGTCATACAGTGCCCATGAAACTATCTGGCGAGACTCGCCATCCTGTTTAAAAGAACGCAAATAGTGCGCGATCACGCCGCCGAAAACAGCTCGTGATACTCAACCAACTCCCGCGCCGTCAGCAAAAAGACGCCGTGGCCACCATACTCAAACTCCAGCCACATAAAAGGCACCGTGGGAAAACGCGCTGCCAGTGCAGCGTCACTATTACCTACCTCAACAATCAAGATGCCATCCTCAGAAAGGTAACGAGGGGCATCCTGCAATATACGGATCGCAAAATCGAGCCCATCTATCCCCGCCACTAAACCGAGCTGCGGTTCGTGATGAAACTCCTGCGGCATCGAGGCGATATCTTCGGCAT
>Ga0316209_1000466_pt1 | contig 71011 bp, 57 predicted proteins | sample 6monopyrite_MG_FD_204945 | JGI IMG/M metagenome (GOLD analysis project Ga0316209, IMG submission 204945) | Microbial mat bacterial communities from mineral coupon in-situ incubated in ocean water Damariscotta River, Maine, United States -... | ecosystem: Environmental > Aquatic > Marine >... | reverse complement strand
AACTGGCTGATCGGGAAAATTACCGGCGTACCGATCAAGGACAATGGCTGCTCCCTCAAGGCATACAGAGCCGATGTCATCAAGAAGATACCGCTTTACTCAGAGATGCACCGCTTCATTCCGGCAATGACATCTCTCGCTGGTACAACTATTGCGGAAGTCAGGGTAAAACACCATGCCCGAGCGTTTGGCGAATCTAAATATGGCCTAACCAGAATCTACAAAGTATTTGTCGACCTGATCACCATCAAAACCATACTGTCCTCATTCTCCCGGCCTTTGTTAATCTACTCCATCATCGCAAGTGTTTCCGCAGCGATCGGTTTATCCTCTCTGGCCGCTGCTACGTTGCTGGATCATGACTCACCAACGATCGTTTTCTACAGCGTTGGCGTACTCTATTGTTCATTGGCAATCGCTCTACTACTGTGGGGCACACTCGGTGAACTGGTCTACCGAACCGGCGACCTGAAACTCGGACACTTCGCACAGATCAAGAAAAAAATCACAAACATAGAATAAGGTAGGCACGTGAATAACACTTCATCCGAAAAAATAGATTTATCTGTAATTATACCGGTCACCGAACGTTTCGACCCTGTCGCCGAACTGTTTCATGAATACAAACGCGGTGTCGAAGCTACCGGGCTCAGCCATGAATTTATTTATGTCATCGACGGCAATCAACCGGACCAGGTAGTACAGGAATTACAAAAACTGCAGGAAACAGAAAAACTGAAGATCGTTACCCTGGCCAAACGTTTTGGTGAAGCAACCGCGTTAAGCGCAGCTTTTACCGAAACAAACGGAGACATCGTTCTCACGCTATCGGCACACCAACAGATCAAGGCTGATGAGATTCCCAAACTTGTCGCCGCACTGGAAAACTGCGACATGGTTCTGTCACGCAGATGGCCTCGTCTTGACTCGCTGTTCAATCGCCTGCAAACAAAACTATTTAATTTTCTGTTGCGCCTTTCGACCGACCTGAAGATCAGTGATGCCGGATCTACAGCAAAAGCTTTTAATCGAGAAGTTTTATATGATATTCAACTGTACGGCGATTTACACCGGTTCTTTCCTGTAATCGCAAATCATCATGGCTTTCGAGTCATCGAGCTCGACATCGAACAGTCTTCGAAAGACACACATCGCCGTGTCTACGCACCGGGATTGTATGTACGCAGGTTACTGGACCTGCTGACTATTTTTTTCCTGATAAAGTTCACCAAAAAACCTTTACGCTTTTTTGGTTTGATCGGCACCACCTTGTTCAGTCTCGGCGCAATCGGCAGCCTGTACCTGATCATCGAACGTCTGTTTTTTGATGTCTCGCTGGCTGACAGGCCAGCCCTGATATTGAGCTCGTTACTAGTCGTCCTCGGTGTGCAGATCATCGCCATTGGCCTGATCGGTGAGATCATTATTTTCACACACGCTAAAGACCTTAAAGAATATAAGATTGACAAGATAATTAATTAAACACCATAACTTAATGCAGTTAATGCAACACCAAGTCCATGCCTGACAGGAGTAGTGAAAAAAAAATTTCACCCCAAAATGTTTTCCTGTGGGCGCTAACATTATCCGCAATAGCAATCGGCATATATTTACGCCTGAAGGGAATAGATAAAGCGCCATTCACTATAGACGAATACTATATAGCGGCATCAGTTCAAAACATCGTAGAAAAAGGTATACCAGAATTTTCCTGCGGCGGTTACTATACACGCGGCATCTTTTACCAGTATCTGCTCGCACCATTGTTTGCTTTTGGTACGAATGATGAGCTCTTCGCACGCCTCATCACCGTATTTTCAAACATCTTAGCTGCACCTGCACTATATCTGCTTGCGAAACAGATATCCGGACGGACGGTTGCTTACGGCGTCATCATCCTGTTTTTTTTATCCGTCTGGGAGATAGAGTTTTCTCGCTTTGCACGCATGTACGCACCTTTTCAGCTTATCTTTATCTGGTACCTGTACTTTTTATACAAGTGGACACTACTCGATGATAAAAATGCGAAGTTCTGGTGCTACTCACTTTCGCTGCTCAGTATCTTCGTCTACGAAGGCGGTGTGTTTCTTATACTATTAAACTTCTTACCACCCTTCATTAGACACAAACATTTTCAATTTTCCAGTATCGCGATCAGTACGGCGTTACTTGCAATCGCCTATAGTTACCTGACCCACAACTTCCGGTTTACCAGCGCCGAGACCATGACCAGAGTTTCGGAACCATTTATTACCCTGCCACCTATAATGGCTGACACGCTGAGTTACGGCAGCATCTGGTTTGTTCTATACCTTGCCCTGTCATTAATGATGTTTTTTTTCGGGATACTATTAATAAAAAAACTATACACTGAAAAAAACCATGAGCATGCTGCATATAAAGCCATCCTGATTTTATTATTTATCCTTTTTGCACTACTCAACGCTTACACCCTTATTGCTAGCACTTTGATTATCGCGCTAGCACTAAACTTAATCACCACTGAAGACCTGATCAGACGAAAACACCTTCCTGTCTCTGCGTCGATAATGTTGATGCTCGGCTTCTGGATAACGTATGGCATGCTGACCGATGACTGGATCAGCGCCGTTGGTCCTGAAAAACAGGCCAGTGCAAAACAGCTATTAATAGCTCTCTTTAAATACCCGGATATATTTGGCAAACTGATACACGTTTTCATACAGACCATGCCATTTTTCACCGTCAGCGTCACATTGATACTGGCTATCGGCGTGATTGATGCGGCGTACTCAGACAGGAAAACAAAGAGCGCTTTCTTTTTCTTACTCGCTATCCTTATCATCCTTATCATGTTGATTAGTATATTAAGACAGCCATATATATCTACACGATATTTTTTCTTCCTCTACCCGATCATCATTTTACTGGTGACACTGACATTCCATAATATATTGACCCGCTTTAATGCGCCTTACCCACAAATCATCGTTGCGCCCATCCTGCTCTTTATGTTTATCAGCGAGGACTACCTGTTAAACCACTACATGAATATCAATAGTGACGAGATAACGTACCGGATAACATATGACGAAGCCATGACAAACCACCTGTATGCAAAATGGGACTACCGCTCGCCGGCTGAAGTCATTAATAACAATAGCGCCACCAGCGACATTGTTATCGCTGCCACTTACGCAGCGCCGTATTACCTGGATAAAATCGACTACTTCTATCACGACCAAAACCGGGATAACTATACGAATATTCTTGGCTGCAACGACGAGAGAAGCTTATGGGTTGATGCCGACCTGATCTCTCAACCTGACAAGTTATTATCTATAATCAACGACTCCGATAACACCGTCTGGTTAATCGCTCTATCAAGTCAGTACAAATGGGCATCAGCCATCGAAAAACAAATTGATCACAACTACTCTAAAAATATAATTTATAATAGCGTCGACGGCAATATTAATGTTTACGAGTTTCCACCGAAAAATAAACCTAAACGATTATCAACGGACAATCTAAAACACTGACATGAGAGAAAAGTACGATCTAATTATTGTTGGCAGCAGTTTTGCCTGTGCTTTCTTTCTGAAAAAATATTTAGAAAAAACACCGGAGGGAAAAATCCTGGTTCTGGAAAGAGGCAACAACGATAGTCATGCCTGGAGGATAGAGAACCGCGACTTAATGGACCCATCTGGCGTGGTTAGCTCTCAACGATTTCAGGACACTTACGTAAATCACAATCCGGAAAAACCCTGGATATATACCCCTTCTTTTGGCGGCAGCTCAAACTGCTGGTGGGCATGTACACCGCGTTTTATGCCAAACGATTTTAAACTTAAATCTCTATATGGCGTTGGTAAAGACTGGCCTATATCTTACGAAGATTTAGAGCCTTACTATTGTGATGCAGAAGACATCATGAATATTGCCGGTTCAGATACTCACACGCCCTTCCCGATGAGTAGACCTTACCCACAACAAAATCACCGCTTCACTGATGTTGACCGCTTAATTCAAAAAAAATATCCTGATTCTTTTTTTCATATGCCAAGTGCCAGAACAAGAAAGGCAACAAAAAACAGGCCAGCTTGTTGTGCCACAGGAAAATGTAATCTATGCCCAATCGATGCAAAATTCAGCATATTAAATGAAATGTCAGACCTGTTTTTCAATCACCCCAATGTAACACTACAGACACAATCACAAGTGATAGACGTTATCATGGAGGCCGGTATAGCCAAAGGCGTTAACTACTATACTAACAATAAACAAAGAAGCGCCTATGCCGAAACTGTGGCTTTAGCAGCCAACCCGATTTTCAATGCACACATCCTGCTCAACACCGGGCTTGATAACGCACTTATTGGAAAGTACCTTAACGAACAAGTTGCTGTTTCCTGCCGCGTCGATCTCGATGGTATTAATAATTACAATGGCAGCACCTCTCTAACCGGCCATGGTTATATGTTATACGATGGTGCTCACCGCTCTGAGCATGCTGCTTGTATAATCGAAACCTTCAACATTCCAAACATACGCCCAGAGCGCGGCCGCTACACACAGACAGCCATGTTCAAATTTATTTTCGACGATATTCCAAGTTTAGATAATAAAGTAAGCACCAGCACAGATGTAAAAATACCAACCATTGATTACAAAGGTCACTCTGCTTATGTCGACAGGGGTATCGAAAACCTCATGAACACCTGGGAATCAATGTTCGACTGCTTACCCATTGAGAACGCCACTTTTTCTAATGGAGTGCATCCAACAGAAGGCCATATCCTTGGTACTGCATTAATGGGTAACAACAAAACTGACTCAGTAGTCGATGAAAAACAACTTGTTCATGGCACCTCGAATCTGCTTTCACTCGGTGCCAGCTCTTTCTCTACGGTATCACCGGCCAACCCGACTCTGACGATTAGCGCCTTATCACTCAGATCAGCTGACAGGTATTTTTGATATGGACAAGAGCAAACGAAGGTTCCTCAAATCCACCCTGTTATTTGCACCCATAATCGGGGCAGCTTATTACTACAATAGTGTCAGTTACGAGAAGCTGATTCAAAAAGCAATATATACTCGGCTCCACTATTTAAAACTGGACGCTCAGGGGGTAAGCGCATTTGCAAAAGACTATGCTGAAAATTACTATAAAAGCAAAAAAACTATTATCAGTATCGATCTTGCGGTTACAGCAAATGAGATATTCCCCGATTATGACCAACTAAGTGAAAGGGTGCACAGTTATGAGGACTATATAATCATAAAATTCCTTCAGAGCAGTAATTTTTTCACTAATGGTAGCGATGAAGACAAACCAGTAGAATATTTAGGCATAAAGCAAACCGATCCTTATTATGCCTTCTGCACTAACCCTTTTGCTGATTTTAGTTACAGCTAGACACTAACTCCTGTAAAGTCGCACGACAGTTGTTGTATAAATTTTAATTGAGAAAAAAGTGGGCAACGTTTCAAACAACAAAAGTATTGTTATTGTTACTAACACCATGCTCTATCCTGCAAGGAGGAATGGTGCATCCGTACGTTATTACCCCATCGTCAAAGAACTCACTAAACGTGGCTACACTATCGATCTAATTATAATTAATAAATTTTTTGAACATTACAGCGAAGTCGATATAACTAATGCAAAACAGATCTATCGCTCTGTCGATGTAATCGAAAATAATAACAACACAACACTCTTGCAAAACATTATTAAAAAATTCAAGAATGCATCAAATTTAATATCTCCATTTGGCATCCCCTACTGCCTTATCGATAACGATAAACAATTTTTCTTCGATGAACTCTCCAGAATTATAAAAAACAGGGAATACTACAGCTACAGCATCGGCGCAGGGATTGGAGGAAATAATGCCATTTTTCTTAGCGAACTTGCGCCTGAAATAAAACCAAAAACAATCGTATGCGACTTGATTGATTCAGTTTACCTACTAAGAAAACGCTCGTTGAGGACATTATCCAAAAAAATAAACCCGTTCACCTTGCTCGAAGACAGAAAAACAAAACACTGGGAAAAGTATCTATCTGAAAAATTTACCAGTGTGTTTATCTCTGAAGAAGATGCCAAAGCTAGCAATAGCAATGCCACCATTATTCCAAATTGCGTAGTCGACGATGATTTTCAATGCGCCGAACCAGTCAAACTGGAGTCACCAAATATCGGCTTCGTCGGCAACATGGGGTACAAACCAAATATCGAAGCTTGTGATACTCTGTGTAACGAAATTTTTCCCGCATTATTAAAAAAGCGACCTGATGCTCAGCTATATGTAATAGGACGAAACCCCAGCACGGCATTACTCGAAAAAAATCGCCACCCCAATATTCATATCACAGGGGAAGTTGATAATATCTGGAGCTACATCAAATCTATCGATGTCTTTGTCTTTTCAATCGTTTCAGGAGCAGGATTACAAAACAAAGTTTTAGAAGCCATGTATGCAGAAAAACCCGTGGTCTGTTCTACTATCGCTAACGAAGGAATTGGGGCGACCCACGATAAACACCTCTATATTGCCGATGCGACAGGTGACTATGTCAAATACATTGAAAAAGCACTTACAGCGGAACACGCTATAAGCTCAAACGCTAAACAATTTATCGACAATCATTTTTCAATTAAGAAAAACACAGACGCTTTCGAACAGGCGCTGACAGGTAAATCTATCCATTAAAATAATACTTCATCAAACTCTATCGCTCACCGCGCAAGGTACCCACGAACTCACCACCACCCCATGCGGTTAACAACACATACAAAATAGGTGTTGTTAATATAAACGTCAACAAACGTTTCGGCTGGCGCTTTCGCACTAAAATCGATATACGCGCAAGCAAAACAGCAGGCACCAATAAAGTCAAAAATATCCGCAAAATTCGCTGCACATTCCAATGCTTGCCACCGCGGTAACCACCATAACGTTGGCCGCCGGTATATAAGTGAACAAATGCCTGCGAGAAGGTAAACGGTAAGCGTGTATAAACAATCGCATCAGCAGCAAGACAAAGTTTTCCACCTTGCGCTATCAAAGCATCATGTACTTCATTGTCATAAAAACCGTCCTGCCATTTTTGTTTGCAGGCATCCAGCGCGGTTCGATAATATGCACTATTCACCGCCGATAAATACTGCACATTATCATTTGGAAATGGAGGCATCATCGCTGCATACTCTGACCAATATAAGGCCCAGTGAAAAAGACTCGATGTCGCACCATTTGAGATAGGACCACCGACGATACTATGCTTATCCACCAGTGAACCCAGCATCGCCTGCGACCAGGTAGAACTTACTTCACAGTGATCTTCAAGCAACATAACAATATCTCCTGTTACTGCTTTTACTCCACTGCTACGCAATCTGAATACACGAGTTTCTCTAAGTCGTATCGAATCTAAATCCTGCTCATCTGGATTAAACACAAAATGCACATCAAATTTTTGTTGTAAATTCTGCACATCTTCGGCAGAGAAACATGTGGAAACAATAATCTCTGCCTGCTGTAAATTCATTTGAATACTACTCAGGCATCTTTCCAGATGATCAACCGAACTGAACGAGGCGACTACGACTGACAGCTTGAGATTATTCGTCATCATCTACGAGCGCCTGGGCTTGGAAAGCCTCACATCCCACTCAGGTGATACCCATTTAAGTAATCCTTTAACAATGGGAAGGCGTTTTAAAATTCGATAGATACGCACCAGCACCCTGGTACGAAAAGGCAATGTGGCCAGCGTATTATCACTGATATCTGAAAGCGCTATATCCACATTATTGAATAATTTTGATGCTGTGCTTTTAAGCCTACGATAAGAATACAATGTAATATTTTCAAAACTTGCATCACGTCTTTTACGTACATATGCAACTTGCCAGGACTTAGGTAAAAAACCGACACCCCATAGATGCGCATAAGGATTTTTTGCCAGAGAATAACGATTAACTGTATTGATTATACAGACGCCTTCATCGTCTAGAGTACGCTTTAATTCGATCAGCGCTTCTTCCGGGCTGCGCAAAAACTCAAATGTTGACGCTATGACAGCGGCATCAAATGACTGCGCTTTAAATGGCAGGTATTCCGCACAACAGCAAACCAGCGCTGGCGCTTCAAGTCCATTATCAATAAAACGTCTGCGGCTTAGATGCAACCAGCGCATGGCAATATCAACACCAACAGGTTGTTCGACATGTCTGGCTGCGATTGCTAAAAAATTACCTGTACCACAACCGATATCAACTAACCGACCTGGCACCTGTGCACCCTCATTTGTAACCAGCTCATAAAGTCTTTGGCCACGCGCTTCACCTTGCATCGCATTTTCAACAAATTTTGCTCTTAGTAACGGTGGCGTTACATCGCTGTAACTCCAGTAATAGGTAAGCAGTTCTCTTAATGGCAAACGATCAAGTGCTTCTAGTACGATCTGTGTACGATCATGATCTTCTGCGAAAGTAAGATAAGGATCCGGGAATACCCGAAAATCCGGTATACCCGACTCGACAGGATAATCCCGTGCGCAGGGCTGGCAGTGAAAATGCAAACTGGAGGTTATCAACTCGCCTTTGCAAAGCGGACAAACAAAATCTAATTTTTGATTTGCTGGCAGTAATGCCGGCGCCGGCATTACTGTGTTTTCCATTTTTTACGGATACCGAAAAATGCACGCATCAGCTCAATAGGCTGATAAACGATGCTCGGCCATAAAAACACCTCTGTAGTGCAATAACATTCTTTCGCTTTTATCTTGTCACGCAATATATCGGCTTTTTTCGAATCCCATATCTCAAAGAAAGAAGCATCGCGTAGATTACCAATTGGTTCATGAATTTCACACAGGCTAACATCTCCGTTTGCATAAACCACGCCCGTCATATTACCGGCAGTACAACTGATGAATTGCTTATCTTGCTCGATAACCTTTAGCTTACCCCATTGCAACATGGGCTCAACGATAGAACCGTATCTTTCTTCCTCTCTTGGCTTCCAGACCTTAGCAACATGCTTATACAAATCTTCATATTCTTTTAATGAAGGCCCTTGTAGCGAAGGATCTTTCCGGTCACCACGAATAATTGCTAAATTATGGTGCTCCATCGCAGGACAACGCTCATAAAGAAATTCTGTCAGGTCCCATATTTCCTTCATATTGGTATCTGTTGCCGTACTGATACAATGAATCTGTAGTCGAGGATCTTCTTTTTGAAGCTCAGCCAACATATCGTAAGTTTCCATCGCCTTCTCAAAAGACTTGGGATTGCCACGGAACTCATTATGGAATGCCTCGGTACCATCCAGCGAAATTTCACAAACGAACAAACTGAGTTGATCCGAAGAATTTTTCTTTAAAAGCTCTTTCAGCTGTATTTCTGTCCGCTCGGTAAAATAAGCATTCGTTGGCACATAAATTTCTTTAACACCATTATTATCGATAAAGAACTGGACGATCTGAGCAAACTGTTTGTGAATAAATGGTTCACCACCAGACAAGTTCAGATGCTCAAAGTGGCCGAGTTCGAGTGACAGCTTTTCAAATTCTTCCACTCCCAGATCATTACGCTGATTCAGGTTTTTCCAATAGAAACAATGTTCACAGGTAAGATTACAAATCGAATTAATAAATACGACAAGGAAAGGCGGTGTCTGTTTCTTTTTATGCGAGCGCGAACGTGCAAACATTTTAAGATGTCGAGTTATACGTTTAATTAATCCCACAAGTCTTCCCTCTTTCCTATATTAACTTACAATAGCAAAATGCTATAAGCACATACCCTTACTAATTTCAGGTATATGATATGAGCGGCACCTGATTCCACAGTTTAGAACAAAATTAATAAAAAATCGCTCATTGCACAAGTTGTAACTTTTTAGGATAATTCTGTTTTCGAGGATACACTATGGATCATGACGCTATTATTTCCTGGCCAGAGCATGCTGAAAAATTATTCAGCATGCCCGAGGTACAGGATTCCATCACATGCATTGCCAAAGATATGGCCTGTCTGGCGGACAGCAACCCGCTTGTACTACCAATGATGAATGGCGGTCTGTTTTTCGCAGGCCAACTACTACCCCAGCTGAACTTCCCATTACAATGTGATTACATACACGTCACCCGTTATCATGAAACCACTTCAGGAAGCGACCTGCACTGGGAAAGAATGCCCAGCCAATCATTAGACGGTCGCACAGTCGTGTTACTCGACGACATTCTGGATGAAGGCATTACACTGGAATCTGTCACCGCCTACTGTGAAGAGCAGGGTGCAAAAAAAGTCGTATCTGCGGTACTGACACGTAAAGAACGGAATAGCGAACCTATCGCCAGCTTCAAGCCAGACTGGTGGGGGCTACCACTGCCTGATTGCTACTGTTTTGGTTGCGGTCTTGACTATAAAGGATATTGGCGCAATGCCCCGGGACTGTTTGCGCTACGAGATCAATAATTAATACGTAGATAATGCAGCTTCATATAGCCGGTTAGTTCTGCGCGCAACATTTCTATATAGAGAATTTGATTTTATGGATCGTGAAAACTGGGGCATCATCTCACTATGATGCACAATAGATCCCGCGATAAGTTGCGGAAAAAATGTCACGAACAAGCAGTAATGAAGAAAGTTATTTTCTCTTGTCTCTCCCTTATATGTATCTACAAGATCCGCGATTTGTTGGAATGTAAAAAATGATATAGCAAGCGGTAATATTATTTTTTCCAGATGATATGAGGTTTCAGCCACCAGATTGAAATTCTCAACAAAAAAGTTAGCGTATTTATAATAAGCTAACATTAAAACATTTAAACTAACGCCGAAAAACAACAGATATTTTTTACCGTTAATCGTTACAGCTTTAAACGTAATTCCCAATGCGTAATTAAATAATATCGAAGCAATGATTAAACCAGGATAAACAGGGTTCCACCAACCATAGAAAAAAGTGACGCTGCAACCAGCCAGGTTATTACTATTTGACGATAGCCACACACACTAAAAAACATAAAACCAATCAGAGTTATGGGTAAAAATTGAAAGGCAAATGTAAAGGCAAATGTAAAGGCATTAAATAGCATCGAAAAATGATGGAGGGCTGTGCATCCTATATTTATATTGTTCTTTTTATTTGATGATAATCTGACTTACACAGAAAATCCCAATTAGATCGACATTAATTACTTTTACCTGTCTGTTTAATAAATGTATTATTTGAATACGTAATCGAAGCAAATAATCCGTCTATGTTAAACTGCGCCGCATGTTAATAAATGAAGAATCATACAGAACCATATGGATCGATGCTGTCGAACAGGTACACATCATCGACCAGACCCGCTTGCCACATGAATTTATCACCGTCACATTAGATACCATCGATGATGCCGCAACAGCAATTGCTGACATGCTGGTTCGTGGTGCGCCATTGATTGGTGCGACTGCCGCTTATGGTATAGCACTGGCGATGAAGGCAGACAGCAGTGATAAAAATCTTCAACTAGCCTACGATACTCTGCTGGCAACGCGCCCGACTGCCGTTAATCTGCGCTGGGCATTAGATGAAATGAAAAATGTTTTGTCGCCCACTCAACCGGAACAACGCCAGCAAATCGCATACCAGCATGCGAGCACCATTTGTAATGACGACGCTGAACAATGCGAAAACATCGGCATTCACGGTGCTGAACTCATCAAGGATATTCATCGGCAAAAACAGGACACGGTTAATATCCTGACTCACTGCAATGCCGGCTGGCTGGCTACTGTCGATTGGGGAACAGCATTAGCCCCAATCTATAAAGCAGATGCAGCTGGCATCCCTGTCCATGTTTGGGTCGATGAAACACGACCGCGTAATCAGGGCGCAAGTCTGACTGCATGGGAACTGCAGCAGCAGGGTATCGCACACACTGTCATCGTCGATAATACCGGTGGTCACCTGATGCAGCACGCAATGGTCGATCTCTGTATCGTCGGTTCTGATCGCACTACTTATACTGGCGATGTTTGCAACAAGATTGGCACCTACCTCAAAGCACTGGCTGCAAAAGACAATGACATACCTTTCTATGTCGCACTGCCCGGTACCACGATTGACTGGACCTTGAGCGATGGTATTCGCGACATACCCATCGAGCAACGAGACAGTACCGAGGTCTCACATATCAGTGGACGCACCGCTACCGGTCAAATCTGTAATGTACAGCTCACACCCGATGATTGTAACAGTGCAAATTATGCATTCGATGTAACGCCTTCACGACTGGTTACTGCACTGATAACCGAGCGCGGTGTCAGCCAGCCAAATGCTGATGCTCTGTTAGAGCTCTACCCTGAAATGCGAGCGACCAATACCGCAGACACTAATTAACGAGACATAATAATGGACAATCTCTGGTCAGATAAAACTGCGCAAGACACCATAAAGCACTACGCTGAGGCAGGCATCAATGAAGATATCGCCCTGCGCGTTTATACCTCACGCCTGCTTGGCAATGAACCACGGCTGGTATTACACGGCGGCGGCAACACCTCGGTCAAAACATCGGCTAGCGACATCACCGGTGAGGCCATCGATGTACTCTGCGTTAAAGGCTCAGGCTGGGACCTGGGAGATATCGAACCGGCTGGATTACCCGCTGTGCGACTCGGGCCGCTAAAAAAACTGGCAACCCTTGATTCTCTCAGTGATGAGGACATGGTCAATGTGCAACGCTGTAACCTGCTCGACTCAAGCGCACCCAACCCTTCGGTCGAGACTCTGTTACACGCATTTCTACCGCACAAATTCGTCGATCACACCCATGCCAATGCGGTACTGGCATTGACCAATCAGGCCAACGGTGAAGCTATCTGCCGTGAAGTTTTCGGCGACCGCGTGGCATACGTACCGTATATCATGCCCGGTTTCGATCTGGCAAAAAAGACATGGGAGATCTTCCAGCAATACCCCGACTGCGAAGGCATGATCATGCTGAAACATGGCATCTTCAGTTTTGCCGATGACGCACAACTCTCATATCAGCGCATGATCGAGTTCGTGACACTGGCTGAAGAACACCTTGCCAGAGTGCAGAGAAAATCTTTTCCGGCCATAAAACTACCTGCTCATTCTGCCAGTGCGGCCGATATCGCACCCATCATCCGGGGACTCACGGCAACCGATCTGGGTGATGGAAAATTTCAGCGTATGGTAATGGACTTCCGCACCAGTCCGGAAATACTGCATTACGTCAATGGCAAAGAAGTGAATCGTTACAGCCAACAGGGCACAGTCACACCCGATCATTCCATCCGCACCAAACCCAAACCTTTAATCCTGCCAATAGCAGATGCCAATGACCTGCCTGCTTTCGCCGAAAAAGCAGAAGCAGCACTGAAACAGCTCTCCAGTGATTACCACGGCTACTTCGTGCGCCAGAACAAAAGGCTGGGGAATACGCGCACCGAACTGGATCAGTTACCAAGAGTAATCCTGGCACCCGGCATCGGTCTGTTCGGTCTCGGCGCTTCCAGCAAAGCGGCAAAGATCGCAGCCGATCTGGCAGAGACAACGGTCGAAGTCATCACCGCTGCAGAGAGTCTCGGCCCATTCGAATGCATCAGCGAAGACCAGACATTCGACATGGAATACTGGTCACTGGAACAGGCCAAATTAGGTAAAACCAGTGAACCGGATTTTGCTCGACAGATCGTCGTTGTCACTGGTGGCGCATCCGGTATCGGCCTGGCCACAGCACAGGCATTCAAAGCACAAGGTGCCGAAATTGCTATCATCGACCTGAATGCCGACGCAGCCTGTGAAGCCGCCGAACAGATTAACGGTATCGGTATCGGTTGTGATGTGACCGACCGCCAGCAATTACGTGCTGCTTTTGACAAAGTCTGCCAGACCTACGGTGGTGTTGATATCCTGATATCCAATGCAGGCGCAGCCTGGCAGGGCCGAATTGGCGATGTCGATGACGCGACCCTGCGAAAAAGTTTTGAACTAAATTTCTTCGCGCATCAGGCAGCCTCACAGGAAGCCGTCAGGATTATGCGTAACCAGAAAACCGGTGGCAACCTGCTTTACAATACATCCAAACAGGCAATCAATCCGGGAGCAGATTTTGGTCCTTACGGTTTAGCCAAAGCTGCTACTCTTTTTCTCATGCGCCAGTATGCACTGGATCATGGCCGCGATGACATACGCTCGAATGCAGTGAATGCAGACCGTATACGTAGCGGCCTGTTAACCGATGACATGATTGCCAGCCGCTCGAAAGCACGCAAACTCAGTGAACACGACTATCTGGCGGGCAATTTACTAGGCCGGGAAGTAACGGCAGAAGATGTCGCACAATGTTTTCTCGCCTTAGCCCGGGCAGATAAAACCACAGGCTCGGTCATGACTGTCGATGGTGGCAACATCGCAGCATCATTACGCTGATATTTTCTGTAGTAGATTAAATGTAATCCGCTATGAAAACCTTTTCACAAAAGATTTTATAAACATTCAGAGAATCAGATGAAAATCTGACCAAAGGTTTACTTGAAAAAGAATCGGTCGCTGTTATATATTATTGCTAGCCTGTTAATATTGACGCACTGCAATCAGAAAATCGCAATGAATACTTTACTGGACTTTGTCTAAAAGTGCGATTATGGTTTCAGTATATTGAAGTTGTCACCTTCACTTTCAGTATAGATATTACAACTTTGCCTGCTCGGGAGATTATTACAGAAATGGAACATCAATTTATTCAGATGCATAACTTTCTTGAACGATGCATCGTTGCTCTGTGCACACTCTCCCTGCTTGTCTATGTCTTACAGAGCCTTGCCGCTGAAAAATATATTGCCCTGTACGTGACACTGTTTAAAAAAGTCCCTTTATTTTTTCTGGGGGATTAATTGTTATCCCTTAGCTTGCTCCAGTTGAATTGTTTCAGGTTATCATTTTGATCACCCTGATTAACATCCTGAGCTTCATAGTAACGCTCACCCTGCTCCATAGCCTGAGTCGACGTTATGCGGAACGCACCTGTCACAATATCTACGGCCTGTGTTCGGCCAACGCCTGGCTCATCTACTTCACCGTATTCTTCAGTGGACTGGTGCTTAGTTATCATATCATTGGTACCGCTGCACTGGTCTCTGGATTTAATTTTCTGCACATCACGAGCCTGACATTTGTTGTATTTTTACTGTGGAGCGCCGAGCGTTGGCTGATAAGCGATCACACACCACAGGATGCCAGACTCTCCTATGCTGGAGCAATCAAACAGACATTTGATACCGTAAGATCAGTTGATCGTCTCATGCGATGGAGCGCAGTGGTCGCCGCAGGTATTATCTTAATCTTTATTCTGGAAGCCATCACCCGACCAGCCGAAGGCTGGGACGCTCTGGTCTATCACCTGCCACTAGCCATTAAATGGATGCAACAGGGTTCACTGGCGTTCATCCAGGAATCATGGAAATTTCAGATGCCGTCAAACGGTGACCTTACCCCACTGTTTCTCACCTCGCTCGGCAATCAACACATACTGTCTCTCACCTCACTGCCATTCGGCGTGCTCGCTATGCTGGCAATCTATAGCCTGGCTCGACGCCTGTCTGCAGAGAGAGAAGAAGCCCTGTTCGCAGCACTGGGGTTCGGCACCATGCCGATCGTACTCAATCACACCTTCACAGCCATGGTAGACATATTTGCTGCGGCTTTTTTTCTGAGCTCAATCTGCCTGTTACTGGGACTCTTTCAGCCACAGACCCATGGCCGTGAAAAACGTCAGTCACTCGCCCTGTTAGCCGGACTCGCTTTCGGCCTGGGACTGGGCGCCAGATATACTTATGTTCCACTATTCCTGTGTATGATCGGTCTGTGTGCAGTAATCGCGATTCACAGTGCCGCCCCCCTGCAAACCGGAAAATGGAAACAGATTAGCCTCACGGTAACAACTTTTGGTATCGGTAGCCTGCTGACATCCATATTCTGGTATATACGCAACTTCATGGCGACAGGAAACCCCATGCACCCGTTACAGTTTTCTATGGGTGAAGGCGGCGTCAAGGTTTCGACCAAAGCACTGTTAGAACATGCACGCGTCGCCGGCCCCAGAGATCTGGATGCTCAGACCTGTCTGGTCGCAGGCGACTCCAACATAACACACTGGCTGCTGGCACCCTGGCAAGATTGCTGGGCTGCAGGCGCTGCGCATTACTCCACGAACTCGGGGCTGGGTGCGGTCTTTGCCACGTTCATACCTGTGTTGATGATAGTCGTGATAGCACTGACTATTGCCACGACCATTCGCCGTAAACAGATACAGCCAATGCACATACTGCTGCTGGTCGCCCTGGTATTTCTCGCCTACTGGTGGTTACTTCTATATAATATGATCCGATTTATATTTCCAGTGATCGGCATTTTTTTCGTGTTATCGGCGGTCGCTATCAGCGTTTTTTCTGACAGGATAAAACGCACCCTCTATGCCCTTTTTTTATGTAGCATGATAATCAATGGCGTGTTACAGGCAGCTAATCCGATTCAGTCTCTTAGTAGTCGCCTGCATCATAATACCTGGTCATACAGTCGCTACTACAACATACCAGCGATGATTGATGAATTGCCTGCCGGCAGCATCATCCTCAATGCGGCGGATGAAAAGAAAAATTACCCGCTGTACGGCAGTCGATGGCTTAATCAGGTAGTAACTGACCGCGCTCTACTGGAACCAGTAAACGTCACCACCATCAACAATAACTTTATCGAGCAATGGGATATCGAATACATCTTTTACGACACCAGGCAGAAATGGAAACTGGCTGATGAAGTAAATCGCGAAGTACTCTTCGAGCAGACTATCGATGAATCGACGCCTGGTGATAGCGTGATCCTGTATCGCATTCTCCGATAAATTTTCAGTAACATCGTGATTAAAAATATTTCTGCTAATGCAAAAAATGGTTACACATTTGATAACGAACGAAACCGTCAGAGAAAATTTTCTGTGAATAATTATGACCTCAACTAAACCCAATAAAACCGCTGTAGTCATTGGAGCAGGTGCCTCTGGAATTTCTGCTGCGATTTCAATAGCGAAAAATCAGGATTTTCATGTTTTGCTTCTGGAGAAAAAACCGGAAATAGGCGGCACTGTCTCGCATAGTTTAATTCACACCCTGGGCGGCCTGTACAATTCCAGCGGCGACATCCTCAATCAAGGCCTGCCACAAGAGTTGATACAGAGGCTGACTAAAGCAGACAAACTTACCGTGCAACGAAAAATCGGCAAGACGTGGGTGTTAGCCGTTGACCCTGAGACATACACGAAAGTCGTACAGGACTGGCTGGATGAATACAAAAATATTGAAGTACGCACTTCGGCTACTGACCTTTCAATCAAAAAAAATACACAAGGAAATCTTGTCGAATCGATTTCGTTTCGAACCAATGATAAGAGCATAACGATAGACACCGACGCAATCGTCGACGCTAGCGGTAGCGCAGGTGCTGTCCGCTTAATTGAAAAAGAGCTGGTTATCGATGATAATAAACCGGCTATGGCTGCTATTGTATTTCAGCTACTAGGAATTGACCATTCGGAAATAAAAGCGCCACGCAACATCGCCTTAATGCGCAAAATCCGTGCTGCCGTCAGCTGCGGAGAACTGCCCAGACAACTCGCGTCAACCTGGCTGGATATCGGAACCCATGCCAATGAAATTTATGTCAAAGCATCCATCCCGGTTCCCGACAAATGGTACGCAGATGATGGCGAATTATTTATGAAAACTGTCGGTATTGATGCTGTTAATAAAATGCTGGAATTTTTAAAAAGTAATGCTGACATGCCAGGCGCTACTCTAGGGAAAGTCGGCGCGTTAGGCATACGTGATGGCGGACGAGTCAAGGGCCGCTACCAGCTAACCGAGGATGATTTAAGGTCAAGAAAAAAATTCAGCAACGCGGCATGTCGCTGCTGCTGGCCGATTGAATACTGGCACCCTGAAAAAGGTGTCACGCTGGAATATTTTCCTGACAACGAATATTACGATATCCCGCTGTCTGCGCTGCAGGTTCACGGTATGGATAATGTATGGAGTGTCGGTAAATGTTTGTCAGCTGACCACCTTGCACAGGCGTCAGCACGTGTCGTCGGCACCTGCTGGGCAATGGGCGACGCCGCAGGAAAAAATATCACAGGACAGAAACCATGAACACAGAACTAAACTTGTTTGACGTTTTTTGCCAAACTGTTGAAAAACAACCTGAGCATATCGCCATCTATGGACCCCAGGGTGACCAGTCATACACCTACCGGGAATTAAAAGAGTTGATCGAGAACACCGCTGATAAATTTCGGCAGGCTGGCCTGGCCCCCGGAAAAACACTCGGCTTGCATTATGGCAGCGGTGTTGAGTACATAACACTGACTTATGCTGCATGGTGTTGCGGCGCGTGCGTTGTGCCCATAGCCGTAGAACTCATGCCACCGGAAAAAAGAAGAATATTCAAGGAAATCGGGCTCGATTTACTGGTCGCCGAAGATAACAGCCTGTCTGCATTTGAAGATCTCATCAGCAGCAATTACCGTATCCTGCGTGACAATATAATTATCACATCCCTGAAAGAACCACGACAGCACCCCGAAGAATTCAAACATATAAATGGCGCTTTCCTTCGCTTTACTTCTGGAACAACCGGTACATCCAAAGGCGTCATCCTGTCACACCAAACAATCTATGAGCGCATACACGCTGCGAATGAACTACTTCACATTGGGCCAGAAGACAATGTAACCTGGTTGTTGTCAATGTCATATCATTTCGCAGTCTCTATCGTTGCCTACCTGAGTTTTGGTGCATCAATTATTTTATGCAAAAACTTTTTCGGCTCAACAATTGTTAAAGCCTCCGAAGAACATAACGCAACCATAATTTACGGCTCGCCAATACATTATCAATTAATGTCCAGCGTAAAAGGCGACGCAACATTATCGACGTTAAGAACTGCCGTTTCCACCACAACTGCATTAACCAGAAAAGTTGCTCAGGCATTTTATGATCGCTTCAATATCCAACTAAGTGAGGCCTATGGCATTATTGAAATTGGCCTGCCATTTATTAATCTTAATCATGCACTGGATAAATCAGGATCTGTCGGACAGCTGTTACCGGCTTATGAAATGAAGCTGGAGAAAACATCAGTGAGTGGCGATATAAAAGAGATAAAACTAAAAGGCAAAGGTATTATTGATGCTTACTATGACCCCTGGACAACACGGGAAAATATTTTAAGTGACGGCTGGTTCTCAACAGGAGACCTGGGAAAACTTGATGAAGACGGTTATTTATTCATCGTCGGTCGCTCAAAAGAAATCATTAATGTCGGCGGCATGAAATGTTTTCCACAGGAAATTGAAGCCGTGCTCACCTCGTACCCGGGTGTTAAGGAAGCCGTGGTATTTGCCAGTGAGCATGACCGCTTTGGTGAGGTACCGACCGCACAGGTAGTAATAAAACCCGGCGACAAAACAAATGTTACTGAAGAAGCGTTAAAAGACTATTGCACTGAGCGCCTGGAAATATTGAAAATTCCTGAACGCATAGAATTTGTTGACCAGCTCGAACGAACCGCTAGCGGAAAATTAATTCGTCAGGAAAAATCAGTTTAAATTAATTTTGCCCTGTTTATGAAGCCTCAAACAACAAGCTGAGCGACGGTTAAAAACGAGAAGAAAGATACAACATGGGGTGCCCTAGGGCACCTCTGATTAATTATCATAAATTCTGGCGTAGCCCAATAACCTAAATCAAGGCATTGTTTTGAAAGCATGCTTATCGCCTGGTAAAAAACAATAACGCGGAGTTAGGTTATTGGGCTACGCCCCACAGGGCGGGCTTTCAGGCGCACATCTTCGGCGTTATGCTCCTTGCGAAGGCAATAAGCATTCACTTCGAAGCATGCCTTGAATATGCGCGTCTGAAAGCCCGCAGAACTTTATGATAATTAATCAGAGATGCCCTAGATTTTAAGACGCTCGGTCAGTGACTGATCGAGCACTGTTTCCATTTTCTCCAGGATATTATTAAACTCAAGATGTTGCCACTGCGTAGCGTCTTTCAATAATATTTTTTCAAGGCGACTCGCATACTGTTGTGCCATTTGCTCCATATCCTGATCCTGGTTGTCTGTTTTAGGCACCGGCATAGACTCGTCAATTATCACGTTCAGCCCATCAGGCGCCATACCATCAACAACCGCAAAAATCAGAGAAGCCCCTGTCATCCTTGCCAGGTTAATCGGCCCGGTGGTAAAGAACACGGTACGCCCCATAAAGTTCGCTTTTACAAAACTTGCAGAATGTGTACCGTCACCCAGAATCATGACGATGCCATTATCGTTCAGGCACTTGACGATAGGACGTATATTAAACTGCGCATAAAATGCGCCGATAAGTTCCAGCACCGTCTGCGCACCACTGATCTTACACAGAAACTGACCAAGTCTGGATGGTTTGAATGGATCGTCTTTATTCGGAAAAGCGACCCGGGCATCATACCCAAGCCGCCGGAGGCGTTGCAGCAATAAAAAGTTGCTCGCTGAATTTACGTGCGAGGCCAGCAAGATGATACCCTTCCCGCCTTTTAATGCCTGGTCAATATTTTCAAGCCCAGTAACGGGAAGCACTTTCTCCAGAGTCTTCGGGCTCATTCTTGTCATCAGAACACGTTGCATTTCACGGCACGCCTGACCGATAAAAAACCGTTTCGTCATCTCATCCAGCTCAGACTCGGATCTGCTTGCAGTTGACAGCATAGCGAGATTCCCCCGTACCACTGTTCTTAGTATGGTGTTACGTTTATATGCGAGCTGACCCTGAATTTTTGCTATAAAATAAAAAAAACTATCTGGTAAGACCGGATAGAGAATGTGAATGATATCCCTTAAATCTAAAATCCTGTTCATAAATCATGTTCCGCTTGACTGTCGCATTTGAATTACACGCTTAAAAATATTATTAATCAATACGATTTGTAACCATAGCTGCAATAAGGCTAAGAGATTCGAAATTATCAGGCACAAGGTCTTCATCCGATATTTCGATTTTAAATTCTTTTTCCAGAAAAGCGACGAGCTCAAATATACCCATCGAATCAATCAGCCCCGAATCAAGGAGCGAATCATCTGCAGCTATGCTTCTCTTAGCATCATCGCGGAGGAATTTGTTTTCAATAAATTTTTTTATACTGGCTTCAATTTGCATTTTATTCCTTCCTCTAATTCAATTATGAACTTAAGGCACCTCTGATTAATTATCATAAATTCTGGCATAGCCCAATAACCTAAATCAAGGCATTGTTTTGAAAGCATGCTTATCGCCTGGTAAAAAACAATAACGCGGAGTTAGGTTATTGGGCTATGCCCCACAGGGCGGGCTTTCAGACGCACATCTTCGGCGTTATGCTCCTTGCGAAGGCAATAAGCATTCACTTCGAAGCATGCCTTGAATATGTGCGTCTGAAAGCCCGCAGAACTTTATGATAATTAATCAGAGGTGCCTTAAACCTTATCAACCGCTAACGTTACCACAGAACATCCAGGCCGAGCCAACATTCTAATAATGCTGCATCAAAAAGTACTGCTCTACCAATTTTTTCTAAACGGCCCCAGCATTAACAGATACCTGATACGCACTTTAAGCATACACTTCCAACGCATCCACCCATGACGCCACCTGGTTAAGTTCCAGTTGTAATAGCGCAGGCGATCAAAAACAAAGACTATAAATTTTCGCTTACTTGGCAGTATTATTCTGGCCTTAACCGCCTCCTCTTCCTGCAAAATAGTAAAAGAGTATCCCATCAGCTGCATGCCAGCCGCACACTCTCTTTCTACCTGCTCAATCTCGGCTTCGGACATCGATTCAAACCTGCCTACAGAGCTGGTGTCCATCGGACCCAGAAGCTTACCTCCTTTCTGCTCAATGATCTGTTCCGGCGTTTTATCAAAAAACCGAAGCATTGATGCTTCGTAAGGCTCACCAAGAAATTCACACATACTTTTGATGATTTCAGTGGGTCGTTGCACCAGATCTTCATAACGAAGCAGAAGTACCGGACGGGTTTTCTGCTGGTAAGCATAAACTGCCTCGTTCCAGTGCCTTGTGGCCCCTTCTATACTGGTATTAAACCGCTCACGAATAGAAAGTACAGTATCCCTCGGGTCGCGCATCAAAAATATTATTGGACTATCCGGAAAACTGTCCGATATTTCTGGAAGATAAGCATAGTGTTGCGGGGTTTTATCCCCGCCACGCATCTTGCCGTGATGCTGCGCATATAGAAGCAACGAGGTTGCCAGGACGCCTTCATAAGTTGGCGCAACCAGTGCTTCTAAAAACTCTTCTGTCTCTGGAACCCGGTCACTCGGATCCAGACATTGGACACGGATGACTTCTCTAAAATCATTTATAAATCGTATCAGATTTGCACGTTTACCCAGGTCACCGTAATAATAAATCTCGTGACGGAAGATGGGATAATATTGTGATTCGTGATATATCTCGATTCGTGAATGGCTGTTTAAAATGCGGCGCACGAGAGTCGTTCCAGTTCTGTGGCACCCCATGACAAAAATTGGTGCTGCTGCACTATCGAAATTGCCTCCCTTCATTTCATCTCTCATCTAATCACTCATCAATCATTTAACAATAGAGAAATTGAATATTTCCCATAATTAACCGGTTTATTCAGCTACCAATTTCAATCTCATATCTCTGAGAGAATCCCAAACAATTCGATGTACCAAAATCACTGTACAAATCAACTTGATCTTTAACCCGCCACAAAAAAAGCGCGGTCTATGCTCTGCGACATCCGCGTTCTATCGCAAAGGTTAAGTCTGGCTTAAATATCCAAAAATGTTTTTGCGCAAATCCTGCAGTCATTAATCTGGCTTTCTCGCTTTAATAATAAAAGCACCGCCTATCCATTTAAGTTTACTCCGACACAAGAATTCCAGCTTACTACTGACGACAGCACTCAGGCGCGAAAAAATATGTTCTAACGGCGGCAGAAAAATATTAAAATTACAATAGACAACATCTAAAACGGTATACTGATTCTGGCCAAGTAAATTGCGCATTGATTTTTCAGTATATGTTCTCTGTTTAATATGCGGTTTTCGCAATCGCCTGGTAAAACGATAAAAAACAGGCCGAACAAGTGAAGTCAGCGGATAAAAGACATAGTCTCTCCATAATCTGAACGGGCTAAGTTTACTCATATAAGCAATAATAAGTGTTCCACCAGGTTTCAAAACCCGCATCATCTCGTCGAATGCCTGCTGATCATTATCCACAAACTCGATTACACCCATGCTCATCACTGTGTCAAAAGTGTTATCTGGAAAATCTAGAACTTCAGCCGTACCTGTAGATAAATGTACCTTGTCATTGCCACCGAATCTTTCTTCACCCTGTCTTATCATTTCTTTTGAAACATCGACACCCCAGAACTCACAGTTACGCTCAAGCATATCCGCAACCATCACCCCGGGGCCACATCCTACGTCCAGAACCTTGCCGTCGTTGAGCCGACCGCCTTCCTGATCAAAAAGCTCCAGTACTCTTAATTTTCGAATACAGAACGCATAACCTAACCATGAATCATCCTCATACCACTTAGAATACCCCTCTGCGGTTTTATTAAAATACTCCGCAACAGATTTTCTCTGTCCAAATCGAATCTGTTTCAATACTGCTTCCTCATAACATTAGAATTTATAAATATATATAAATACCGCGTTTAACGGCTACTGCCATTCCTTTGCGCCGACATAATTTCACAGACTATACATCAGTCTCGAGTAGACACGCACCCTCAAACGGAAGCAATATTCCCACATAAGAACTCAATTAACTAGACCGCACCCACTCGTACTGTTCAAAAACCTGATACTAATGCCAGTTACGGTATAAAACATCGACTGTTTAGGCACATGACATATCGGGCAGGTCATTTTCAGTCCTTTCAGACATAAAAGTGTCAATTTTTTTTACACTAGATGAAGCCAATTACCCGTCATTTGGTATAAAAGTGTCGATATATTTTACATCAGCCCATTCAATAAGTTAGCGTCTATAGATTACCGAAATCATGAAAACTGATAAGCATCCAGTTAGCATTCTACCTTCATACCAGATTATTGCTCGAAATTACGGTATCTTAACCGAAATAAGAACATCATAATAAATTCTGTAACGACATGATAATTAATGACTTTTCAGCAATAGTAGTGGTTAGTAATACAGTCTCGTGTCAGATATCATTACACTTTTGATAATCACACGCTTTTTCGTTTGCCCCTGCCAACAAAAATTTGATAAAAATCAATAATATAATGTCATTGGCACGTAAACTGCATCACTATTACATGAGCGTTTCGGCCAGCATTTATGGTATTTACCATAACTAACTGTTTTGGCAACGCCTGAAATGCTCCCACCAAATAAACGGGAGTCACTTGAACAAGGATTGCAAACTAGGTGAAATTAATGAAATTTAAAAACTTGAAACTACTGGCGTCTTTACCCGGTTTACTCCTCATTGTTTTGTTCAGCAATGCGGTTCACTCCGCACTACTGGTAAGTGACTTTCGCCTGGGCACAGTTTTTAATTATGATTCAAACAACGGAGCATTCCAGGGCATTTTCGCCTCCGGCGGTGGTCTTGTAGGACCCGAAGCAATACGCACGGGGCCTGATGGCTATCTCTACGTTAGTGATTTTCTAGGTGACAATATCCGTCGTTATGACCCGGTGACCGGTACCGATTTAGGTGTATTCGTTTCAGGTAGCGGACTGAGCGGTCCACATGGATTTGACTTTGGCTCCGATGGCAACCTCTATGTAAACAATGTATTCACAAACAATGTCTTACGTTATAACGGCGCCACTGGCGCCTTTATGGACAACTTCATATCTGCTGGAAGCGGCGGGTTATTTCAACCCAGAGGAATCACCTTTGGTCCTGATGGTAACCTGTATATCTCCAGTAACGGCACCAACCCTGACGGCTCGGATCGTGGTGTTTTAAGATATGATGGAACGACAGGATCTTTTCTGAACAGCTTCAGTACTCCTTACACTATCAATAAACCACGTGATTTATTGTTTGGTCCTAATGGCGACCTATTTGTTGGTAGTTTGGATGATAATAAAGTGGCTCGTTATGATGGCGTAACAGGCGACTTTCTTACTGACTTCATACTCGGTGGCGCGAATGTGGTTCCATCAGGTCTGACCATTGGTCCTGACGGGAACTTTTATATCGGCAGCAGGGATACGGGTGAAATACTTCGCTACGACACCAATGGTAACTATATCGATATATTTGCCACTGGCGGTGGTCTGACAAATCCTACCAACCTCTATTTCACACCCGACTCGTTTGTAGTGCCCATTCCTGGCAGTATTGTACTGTTTGCATCTGGTCTGCTTGGTCTCGTGGGCGTCGGACGTCGCACTAACAGAGCATAATTTATAAATGTGGGTGTTGCCACTGAAGCGTAATCAGTTATGCTTAACAGCACGTAGTGCGTGTTGCACAGGCAATCTTTGTTTAATGTTTTAACGTCAGGCGACGCCCGCGTATTACTTCATAATGGATAAATATTAAACACCTGGCAACCAGATCAAACTTCTCTATCTACTGAGTTGCAAAACAGCCTTAATCTGCACCGCTTCCATCGGTTATCATCTCCATCAGTTCCGAAACCTGTACGATGCGCAACACAAATAACAGCAGAATAAATACAAACAATGAAGCTACCCCCGTTTCAATCCGGGGATAGCCACTAAATACTACAAAACAGACCACGACAAATCCCAGAAGCACAATCCTGCCAAAATCCGCCAACAGCACTGTTGATGCGAGCTTGAGATGCCAACAAGCAAAAATTGCTGAAGAAAAAGCACTTATTACTACCGAAACAGAAACCCCCCTGGCACCCATTTCAGGGGTCAAGAAAATGGCGCTGACGAGAAAACTGACCATAGCGACACCGGCCATTAAAAAATTTTCACGTAGTTTGTCATGTACAACAGAAGTAATAATCCCAAGGCGCACAAGATTCAGCGGCAATAAACTGATTGAAATAATTAGAAGATTGGTCGTTACCTCTGTAAAACCCTGTCCTAGTAATAACGCAAGCACCTGCTCACCGATGGCACTTATTACTATCAATGCAAGGAAGGTTGCAACCGTAATATATTTCAGATAAAAACCCAGCCATTTTTCCTTTTTTCCATGAAGCCCCGACGCATGCAGCGCACTCACAGACGGAATCAAAATCGTTCCTATCTGAGCAAAAAGTGCATTTAACGCAAGAAACACAGAATTTGCCAGATTATAAAAAGCGACTTGTTCGCTTTCACCCGAAAACGACACAATGAGCACTTCACCACTACGCCACACCACCATCAACAGTAAGTTCGAAGCAAAAAATGTCAAACCGAATTTCAGATGCGAAACCAATGTAGATGTTTGCACAATCGCAGATTGAAAATCAAAATATTTTCGTGCCAAAAACAACGCCGGGCAGACAAGAATAAACTCAACCACTGCCAAACAATAAACAGCATTTTTTAGATCAAAGTCGCGCCAGTAAACTGCTAACAAAATCACCAGTAATAAACGACTTGAAGCATCATGAAACAACCATCGGCCCATTCGGTTTTGCCCATAGAAAAGCTGAAAACACGACATAGATACCGTTCCAAAGAAATACGCAACAACCGCAGCCATCCTCACTTCAGACGAAATATCGGGGCGAAGAATTGACAGTATATAAGGAAGCAAGATCATCATCGGTAATGCAAGTACCAGACGAATAACAAACAACTGGGTAAATAGAGCATTTACTTTTTCAGGCTGATTATCCGCATAAAATTTTGGAACGAACCGACCAAACATGGCCACCCCGCCAAGGGCTCCGACCAGGACACACATACCGACAAGAGCTAGTATGAGCGCAAAATTACCATACTCCTCTGCACCCATTGAACGGGGTATCACCGCCAGAAACAGAATCAACCCGATATACTCGGTCACTTTCCAAAAGGCAACCGTTCGAGTCTCTTTATAAGTTAGCGTATTTAAATTCTGTTTTGTATCACTCAAACTCGTGTCTCAGTCATTGACCAGTCACCTCAGTGACTAAAAATTCGTCTCCCAAAAACCAGCTTCTGCTGCACTATTTTTTTATTTTAGATTCCACCACACAGTAAACAAATGCTGCACTGCTATACAGGTAATAGATCTGATGAAAAGCCAGTCCCATAACGGAAAACAACGCCCCTTTCCTTTGATAAAAAAGTGCCGCCAAACGATAATTAACAAATATAACCGCAGCAATCATCACCACCACAATCCAGGCTGGCAACCAACCTGTCATCGCTGCAACTATCACCAGAAGCAACAAACCCGCAAGTCCCGCTCGAAGCCGCTCCTGAGAACTTACATTCAGGTCATCAACCATACCGGTCTGCTGAAGCATTAACCTCGACCATGGAATCGCACGGCAAAATATCTCAGTGTGAATCAGATTTATAAACCGCCAGACTTTTAAATGCGTACTCTGTAACTCAGGAAATAACATGATTTTTCCACCTGCTTCTCGCAGTCGATATCCCAGCTCGATATCCTCGATAGAAGGCCGTTTATATTTTTCTATATCAAATCCACCAACATCCATAAAAGCCTGTTTTCTAACAGCGCCACATCCCGACCAGAAAGTAGAAGCTTCTTTACGACCACGATGGTGGTAAAAATGATGCACTAGATTTTTATACTGTGATAAAAAGTTTTGCGCTGGCGGCTGGTCATCATAAGAACCAAATACGGCTACCACTTCAGGTTCAGTAAAACCTTCTGCCATGTATGTCGCTGCGTCATCGTGAAGAATGACGTCCGCATCAATAAACCAGAGAACATCACCCGCAGCTAATTTAGCTGCTTCATTACGTGCCGCACCCGGCCCAAGTCGACCACCGGAAGGAATAACCCGCGCACCCAGCTGTTCTGCGATTTTAGCTGTATCATCACTGGAGGTGTCATCGACCACGATCACTTCGCGCACTTCACCACGCCGCTGCATTTCAAGGAGCGGCGGCAAACTTTTGACGATAAACTCCACACCGTTGTATACCGGCATGATTATGCTGGCATCAAACTTCACCGTTTGTGGTGGCTTCATATTATTTTCACTCATTCGTTCATGGTTCTGTATTTATCATTCATTAGACTGACGACCAAAAACAATATAACCTTTTGCCTCACCCAACCCCCATGCCAGTAAAAATAGTAATAACCATGGAAGCGCTGAAACTAGCTTCGAATTATAACCGCCATGCCTTAGCACTGTGCTGATAATTTTTTTCAGGAAAATAACAGGCAATAAAGGCGACAATAAAATTAGCAATCGACGTTTAAATGTAGATATCTGTCCTGCTCGTTCAAGACCAAATTCTTTACCATGTGCCAGTCTCTGCGAAAAAAATTGTGCACTGCTGTATCGATTTTTATGAACAACTTTTATTGCCGGGTCCAGCTCCAGAGACATCCCTGCTTTGCGAAAACGCGCATGAAAGGATGGCTCCCAGAATCCGATTTTAAGTAAATCGTCATGTTGCAGAATATCCGCTGTTCGGTAAACCGCATTATCTGCTGCGACCTCGTTAACCTGTCTTTTTTGTTGCGGCGGCGCAAACGACACATAACGTAAAAAAAAGATTGCCCAGTCACGAGCACTGGCTGCGCTGTCATTTTCAATTGTTCCGCCAATAGCGGGCAATGTAGTCATATCTGACGCCAATAGCGAGTCCACCCAATCTTCTGCCGGTACACAATGTGCGGTACTTAACGCAACCTTTTCTGCCTGGGCGACTTTGATACCATCTCCCCATAACACAGGAATCAAACGATCGTCATTAACCGATAAAACTCTGACGTTATCAAAACCAGCAACCAGACTATCCGTTTCAGGATCGGCCACTGTACTACAAAATATAAATTCAACATCTTCATGGCCAGCAGGATTAAGCCTGCGTATTATTTCAGGCAAGTTTTCCTGCGCGTGCTGCACTGCAATAACTACCGTCAATTTATAACCTGACATTATTGCGTTCCTCGCAGGCTACGCATCACACTTCGCAATGAAATATACGCCTTAGAAACCGGGCTACTCAAGTTATCTTGCAACCAGTCCGCCTTTAGATAGTAACTGTCCAGACGTGGTAAGTTGGCACTATCCTCATGTGAACGCAACATACGCAATTCAGTTGTCACCGTTGCTTTATATCGACTGCGAACAAAATCACAAACATGATTATCTTTATAACCATAAGGATAAGCAAAATATTTTGGTCTTCGCCCTAGTTTGCTTTCGATTAAGTCATCAGCCATTTCACATTCATCTTCCATTTCATTCAGTGTAAGTTTACGCATATCTGGATGTTGATGTGTATGCGCATCGATGATTACGCCTGAGTGATGTAACTTCTCGACATCATCCCAACTCAACATATTAAAATTCGGTGCGTCTTCCGGTTGCGTCGCCCAGCGATTGGTTTTAGCCACTGCACCTGTAGTCAAATACAGATGTGCCGGTATTGCGAAGTCCTTTAATATTGGTAACGCGGTCGTAAATAACGAATGCATACCATCATCAAAAGTTAATGTCACACCTTTTTTTGTATCTGGTAGTAGCAATGTATCCAGATCAAGTATAGGTAAATTATTTCGTTGCAAGGCATCAATTAAGCGCGCAAAACGTTTTTCTGGAAATGACAGCACAGATCCAGAATCATCAATACTATGAAATGTAATGATGGCTTTCACTAATGCGTTACCACTGCTTTTTGTTTTTGAACATCATTAACGAGACTAAGATATTTTTCCGTGTGAAACTCTTCTGTATAAAACTGAGTGTAGCCTGCACGTGCTTTTTCACCTAATTCGATACGCAATGACTCATTTTTTGCCAGCTTATATACCGCTGACTTTAATTCGTCATCGGAGGTATAGATAAAACCTGCACCGGTGTTGTCTATGAGCTCTCGATTGCCGCCCGCTACACGCACAATAGCTGGTGTGCCGCAGGCAAACGCTTCGACCACGGTTAAACCAAACGTTTCTGGTGCAAGTGATGGCAATATTAATGCGGTTGCATTCTGATACAACTTAATCAAATCAGATTGAGTAACAGCACCGATAAAATGAATATGGCTGCTAGCAGCGTAGTCCTGTTGTAACTGCTTCAACAAATCACCATCACCTACTACCTGCAATTCAACTTCTGGCATCTCTGAAAAAGTTTTTAGCATCGCTTCGACACCTTTTGATGCGGTCACCCTGCCAGCAAAAATAAATCGTGGGTTAGCTCCCGCTTTAAATACAGGAGGCGCATCCGGTGCCAGGGTTGAAAATAATGGCAGCACCTGAATATTATTATTCAAACCGGCATCACGGTGCTTCTGCGCGGTGAACTGACTCGGTGACAGCATAAGATCAACGTGCTCTAAATTACGCTTGATCAAATCCGTATAGCGCCATAGTTGCGGAGGAATACCTGAACGCAAACAACAACGAATACACTGCGGCTGATCACAGGCCAAAGATTTATTTTTCCAGAAAATATGTGTTGGGCACAACAACCAGTGTTCATGCAAGGTATAGAGTGTGATTGGCGCGTTACTTAATTTTAATACAGAGGGCCCACCAACCAGTGAAATATTGTGAAAATTCACCACATCAAACTTTTCATTCAATATTTTTTTTATCGTACCGGTTTTAAAACCCGGATGTCCTAGCTGTTGTGTAAGCAGTGGTGACAAAATTCCAAAACGACTTTTAAGACGGTGCACGGTGATACCATCATCGGTCACTTCTGTTGAAACCTGTGTGTGACTCACGGTGTTATAGGCATCTTCGCAATGGATGACCTCAACCTCATGACCTCGTGCAACCAGAGCGCGCGATAATGCACGCACATAGGTAGCATCACCACCAAAATGATAGGGAGGATAGAAAGTGGTGATCATACAAAATCGCATGCTGTCGTGACTCAATCGCCAACGGCTGCACTTTCAATACAGGTAAATGCCATCCGCGCTGCGCGACTCCAGGTAAATTCATCAGCACGCGTCAATGCTTTCTGCCTTAGCAATGTTAAGGTTTCATTATCGGTCGCTATCTTATGAATGGCTGCAGCGATTTCATCGACTTTATATGGATCAAAATACAGACCGGTATCACCCACCACTTCCGGTACCGAACCTGCCGAACTTGCCAGTACGGGTACCCCACATGCCATAGCCTCAATCGCGGGCAGACCAAACCCTTCAGAAAAAGACGGCATGGTTACAGCCAGTGCGTCTGAGTACAAACTCACTAAATCTTCGTCTGAAACAAAACCAGTAAAATGCACGCGTCCGCCGAGACGTTTGTCAGCCTTCACCATCTCCATCAGCTCTTCATGATGCGAATGAAAACCGTCGCCCGCCAGATCACCAACTAATGCAAGATGCACATCTTCAATACCGCCTTGTTCAATTGCCATGGCAAGGCCATTTAATAAACCCGGAATATTTTTGTGAGGTGCCAGCCCACCTACATAAACAATAAGACGCGCATCAGCAGGCAAGCCGGCACGTTCACGAGCTGCTACCCGTTTCGATAAATCTTCTTCGGTTTTAAATCGAGGATCCGCGGCTTCACTTACGACATCTATAATTTCAGGTTTAACATGCAGGTATTCAATAATTTCTTTTTTTGCCGCTTCTGATACCGTCATAATACGGGTTGCCTGCCATCGCGCCAGTCGCATTTTTAATGACCAAAGTGTGCGACTTTTAAAATCAGGAAAAATTAAAGCGGGAAAGTGCTCTGCAATAGCATCGTGTAGCGTAACGACTGTAGCCTGCTTCAGTGGCACAGGAAACCAGGAGTACACTGCCGGGAAATACATTACATCAATCGATTGCACAGACACCGCGCGTGTAAATGCCCAGACATCACGTATTGCACGACTACCTTCAGCGACAGCCGCCTCGGTAACCGGCTGCGATATTTCGACTTGTATGATATGAACACCGGGACGTATCATTTCAGGTTCAGGCGGCCTATCTACAAACAGATAAAACTCATGGCCGCGTGATTCCTCAAACATAGCAATGAGAAGCTCACGAGTGAATCGACCAAACCCGCGCCGACTCCACCAGCATGAAGCATCAATACCGATACGCATCAGCTCATCTCCTCCACATCTTCACTTACAATATTCAAAAAACGTTTACTTATATCATCGCGTGCAACAGCAACTGCTAACATTTCCGCGGGCGATATGGGTGGATCGGTTTTTGTCACAATTGAAGTATAAAAATTTTCCAGTAATTGTGTCAGCCCTGGATAAGCAGGCTCACTACTTATACTCCGCTTTATCAAATTCAAACTGGCGATAAAAAATTCTTTTAATGAACCACTAATCGGTTGAATCATTTTTTGCAAGCGAGAAACTTCTCCGGTTTCTATCACGGCATAACCATGAAACAAATTCAGAAATATTTTCCCTTTACTAAAAAATAATTCCATCTGGCATCGTGTAGGACGTGCATTCATACTGACTGATATATCGACTGTAATGCCGGCTGTGTTTCCTGTTAAATTTAACTCACCAGCGCGAGGGTGCACACCCGTCCACTCTGTAGAGTTTAATTCAATACCTGATCGTAACCGTTGCAATATAGATAGTGGATGTGGAATAACATCAGCAATGACTTCATCCTGCTCCTTTTCCGTTCGACCTTCAGCACCAGCTGAAGCGACCGTAAAACGCAGGTGTAATAATTCACCCAGAGAATTCATTTTTGCCAGTGAATCAAACACGCCTTGCTGAAAGCCAAACTGGTGAACCGGACAAAGCGTGACGCCACGCTCTTGCGCAAGCTCTAATAATGCTTGCGTTTTCGCAGCCGTCATCGCCAGCGGCTTTTCAACAAATACATGCACGTCGGCTGAAATGGCCTGACTAACTAACTGAAAATGACTATCGAGTGGTGTGCAGATATGAATGACATCCAGTTGTTCACTGGAAAGCATTGTTTCTAATTCTGTGTAAATTCTAGTGCCACCGGATTCTTTGGCTAGCTTTGTTGCGAGTGTTATATCACGATCCAGAACGGATACCAATTGGACACCTAAGCGACGAGCATATCTTGCATGCCAACACCCCATTAAACCTGCACCAACAATACCGACTTTTAATTTTGTAAGATCAGCATTTGGCATAGGCAGGCGTTTTTAAAACAGGTTGTATTACACGGTATCTGAAAAGTAGTTATTATGCCTACACAATAATAGGCTCAACTAAGAGGCCTGTGCCGCTTTACTTTCTCTAGCAGAAAATTCTTCAGGTGTTTCAAAAATATATTTATCTCGTACGGCTTCGTTTTCACCGATAATTTCCTGATAGTCATCTTCGGTGTTTACTGCCATATGGTCAATATCATAACCCAGCAGTTTCTGTCCGAGCATTAAACCCATCTCTATAGAGTGATCTGCATTATTGTATCGGAAAATGCCACCACGGCCGGAGATATGCAAACCTTCAAAACTATCGATGTATGCATTAATCACTTCCAACTTGCCCGAATATTCGAGATCATAAACCGGGTAACAAAACCGTGTACGCACAACTTTTGAACCTTCGTATTCATCCTGCTTAATAAAGTGCAGCTTCTCGACCAAATCACGGACACATCGCTCAGAAATTTCTTCGTCTGACATGTTCCAGATTTCGTCACCAAATGAACAGAAACATTCCAGTACCAATGATGTGTGCTCATCATCCGGTACCATATCAAGACTCCAGTTCTTTGGCTCATGGAAGCGTCCAAATAAAATTTCTTCGTCCTGAATGTATAACCAGGTATCCGGTGATACTTGCTTACGCTTAATTTGGACGTTTACCGTAACCAGGTCTCTAAACTCAAGAGCATTGGAAGCCGCTTTTACCTCTTCACTGCACTCTGGAACCAATATTTGCGCAAGAAAGCCTAAAGGTATAGTCGAAACAACAGCATTACCACGAGCACTCTGCTCCTGCCCATCCTTAACATAAAATACTTCAAAATCGTTAGGGCCGTGATAATGTATTTTACTTACTGCAGAATTTAATAAAACATCGCTACCATTGGATTCAATATCTTCAGCCAGGCGCTCGGGGATACGCATGTAACCATATTGAGGGTACATAAACTCATCAATCAAACTGGTCACTTTATTGTTACTACCAATGAGCGCATCACGCACCGTGGTCCAAACTGAAAGACCTTTACTACGCTGCGACACCCAGTCTGCCGATAATTCTTCACACGGCTTACCCCAAACCTTTTCAGAGTAAACACGGAAAAACATATCGTACAATTTTGTTCCGAACTGCGACACATATGCCTGTTTCATTGTGACGATAGGGGTATCACGCACTGATTGCATAATCACCGACCACATGAATGCCATACCCGCATAAACGATGGTAATCGGCCCGGTATTTTTGAGAATGTCCATTACGCGAATAGGATAAAAGAAAAATTTTCCGCCGTGAAATATACGACTAACACGTTCAACCATTACGATTTCGCCTTCCATTAAATGACGGAACCAGTTATTAAGGTCTTCATTTTTTGAGAACCAGCGATGGCCACCCAGATCAAAACGATATCCCTTATCTTCAATTGTGCGACATAGGCCGCCAACATAATCGTTCTTTTCGAGAACGGTTACCTTGCCGCCTTTGGTGCTAACTTCATGACCGGTTGCCAGACCTCCCGGGCCACCGCCAAGGATAATTACGTGTTCAGGTTTATTAATACTCTTTGATTTCATCCCTGTACTCACCCAGCGCTCTTGCTTCTTAATGTAACGATACCGTTATATATCAAACTAAATAGTCGAGATAACAGGTACACCACGACAAACAAATCCAGTGCACCAATCAGACTCCCAATTAGATTAACGTCATATCCCGGTAAAAAATGAACCAGCAATTGTGCATGTACGCTTTCTTCTGCCGTACCACGAAGTACCAGTATGTTTGTTGTTATGATTAAACCGCCAGCAAAAACAATGCCGATTGCCAGCCCAAGTGAGTGACCGCCCATTCTTAGCGACTTACTGAGCATGTCATCACCAATGGATCCGTCCTGCAAATATTCCTGCACCAGACGTGGAATACCGCGAGCATAGATCCGATAAAAAATCGCCGCCAGTACTGCGCCGATTAACGCACCCCAGAGTAAACCAATAAAAGCACCAGCATGGCTAACACTGTAACCCGGTAAGAACACACCCAGTAAATTCAGATAACTACCAGGATCAGGTAACCCCCGTAATAATGACATGTAGGTTATGCCATACAGGCCAACACCACACACCAGCCCGAACACTATTGCCAGAAGCTTTGTGTTCATCTTCACTACTGCATGCAGTAGTTCGCTATTTCTTATATCATTCGAATTCATTTTCTATCCGGGCTATTCAGCCATCATTTTCCACCATGCCGCGCGAACAAGTACAATCGCGACATAGATGTGATGCGTCAGATTCCATAACATCGCTATAACCATTCCTGTTACAGCCCCAATCAACCAGAAGTACAATGCGCCAAGCAACGCGCCTGTCCAGCTCACGTCATAACCTGGCAGATAAATACCGAGCAACGCCAGATGCGGTCCGACCACTTCCCCGCCCTGTAATAAGAGCGCAGCCGTTGCAATAAATATTAACAATGCGAACACACTACCCAGAGCAACAGCCAGTGCCAATGGGTCGAATCGCGCAAATGCAGCCATCAAAATAGCTTTGTCTATAGCCAGTTTATTCATTATAGTTACTCTATTCCTTCTTTAAGAGTGCGTTCAAAATACTCAATTGTTGGCTTTAGGCCCGCTTCAAGTTTTACCTCAGGTTCCCAACCCAGCTTCTCTTTTGCCACTGTAATATCCGGGCGACGACGGGTAGGGTCATCATGCGGTAGAGGTTTAAATATGATTTCAGAACTGGAGCCTGTCATCTCTACCACTTTTAGCGCCAGCTCATGTATGGTGAATTCACCAGGATTGCCCACATTAACGGGCCCCAACATATCATCCGGCGATTCCATCAATTTAATTAACACATTAATCATATCGTCAACATAACAGAACGATCGCGTTTGTTCGCCGTCACCGTATATAGTAATGGGTTGATTACCAAGTGCCTGCACAATGAAGTTTGATACTACTCGACCATCATTCGGGTGCATATATGGGCCATACGTGTTGAACAACCGTGCAACTTTAATTCGCAGGTTATGTTGACGATTATAGTCAAAGAACAGGGTTTCTGCACAACGCTTGCCCTCGTCATAACAGGAACGAATACCGATTGGATTAACATTACCCCAATAGTCTTCGGTCTGTGGATGCACCGCTGGATCACCGTAAACTTCACTGGTTGAAGTCTGTAGAATTTTTGCCTCAATCCGTTTCGCCAGACCCAGCATATTAATGGCGCCATGCACGCTGGTCTTGGTGGTTTGAACCGGGTCGTGCTGATAATGAATCGGGCTGGCAGGACAAGCCAGATTATAGATTTCGTCAACTTCCACATAAAGTGGGAAACAGACATCGTGTCGCATCACCTCAAAATAAGGATGGTCCATGAACTCAACGATATTGCTTTTTGTTCCAGTAAAAAAGTTATCAACACAGATAACATCATGACCATCTTCAAGCAATTTTCCACATAAGTGACGTCCAAGAAAACCTGAGCCACCGGTAACCAGTATTTTTTTCAATTTAATACCCTGTCCTTATCCCTTTAATGATCATGTCTAACTATCAATTCTATCCGAACCAAAGTTATAGCTGATAGCCCCGAAACATCAAGCTTACACAGAAGATAAAGTTCATTGTGTGAGCACCTGCACATTATAAACAATCTGACCAGCAAGCGTTCACCAGTACACGTCTACGTTTCGTAATGGCCTTTATTCAATACGGTCAAGCGATTCACCGCTACCCAGTAGGTATCCGGCCATCTCACCCAGTGCCCATACAATATAAAATAACATCAAATAAGGTATCGCTCGCTTCGATTCAGCAACAAGTCTGCCCTTAATCCTGACCTGCTGTCGATGTCGAAATATCAACAATACCGGCAGCGCCAAAGTGCCGGCAAACATAAGAACTCGCTTCACCCATTGTCTCTTCTGAAAACGCGAACCAGCGTAATATCTTGAATAAATAAATCGTTGCCTGAGGAACAATGCCAGACTGAATTTTTTACTGTGATAAAGTTTTATACGGTTGCTTGAATACAGCTTAAAACCCTTTTCAATCAATACTGGATGAACGGTCGTTTCCCAGAAGCCTCGTGTTAAAAGTTTGCGATCGATTTCTACCAATATCGATTGACGATACGCAACATTCATACCTGCCAGCACAGTCGTCTCACCCTCTTCTATCGGCTCGAGAAAATAGCTGTATTCACATAAGAAAGTTGCCCAGTCCAGAGCGGTATCACAAACTCCGTTTTCAACACAGCCACCTACTGCTGCGATACCATCCGGTGCATCCTGAAAAGCCTGCGCTATGTTCGCTAGCCAGTTATCCGATGGTACACAGTGGTCTTCAGTGACAATAATATAAACACCCTTTGCCGCATCGAGAGCTTTCGTTCTTAGTTCGGGTAAAGATGTGTTTGCGGGACAGTCGAATCGGTTTACTTCAGGATAATCTTCATCAAGTCGACGACTGACCTCATTCTGACGTCGATCAGCGATGATAACTTCATATGTGGATGTACCTTGCTGGTTTCTTAGCGAATCAAGCACTTCAAAAATACGCTCGCCATCTTCCGTGCTAACCAGACCAATAAGAATCGAAAACGCTGGACTGGTATCCTGACTTAATGTGGCGCTTTCTTCCATCCCGTCGACCCTAATACTGCATGGTTACGGGTGCATTTTTTTCACTGGATTCGTATGCTGCATAAACCAGTGCCAGCGTGCGCATATTGTCAGCAGCACTGCATGGCGGTGTTTCATTATTTTCCACCGCTGCCATCAATGCCGTTACCAGCTTGTATGTGGCATTGGCAAAAACATCCAGTGGATCCGATGCCAGTTTTTTATATTTGTCGCCCTGATATAGTCGAGCTCGACCGCCTAATGAAATATCGGCTTCAACATATGGCTTACGTGAACCGCCTTTAATACCGGCGTGCAATTCAAATTTACCGCCAAAACTGGTTTCAACGATACCTTCACTGCCATCCAGTCTGATATCAAGATAACGATGCGGCCCCCTGGAGAGACGATCAAGTATGATATGAGCCACTCGGTCACCTGAAAATTCAAGTTGAATAAGATTAAGATAATCCGGGCTATCAGGGTTCTTACCCTTAGGCATACGAGCGGATATAGAGATCGGGTCTTCACCGAAATAGTAACGCGCGAGGTCAAGTGCATGAATACCAAACTCTTTACATGTACGTTGTGGATCGCTACCTCGCCAACCTTCTTCTGTCTGTTCAGAAAGGAAGAAAGTCTGGTTAACCGACATAAAAAGGAGATCACCAAACTCATCTGAGCTTATGCTGTTTTTGGCTGCCTGGTGAATATTCATGAAACGATACTGGTTATTTACCACCACAAACTTGCCAGCTTGTTGAGATAACGCAACTATTTCCCGTGCTTCTTCTACGCTGGACATGAAAGGCTTCTCGCATAACACGTGACAACCAGCCTGTAAGCCCGTTTTTGTTAACTCGAAGTGAGTTGCAGTCGGAGTGACAATAGCCAGCATATCCGGTTTTGTCTGCTCTAACATTTCATTAAGAGAACTAAATATTGGAAATGCAAAATCTTCCGCTTTCGCTTCAGGGTCGTAGCCACCAACAACTTCGATGTCCGGTGTTTTTTTATACGCAGGTAGATGAATCTGACGCGCTGCAGCGCCCAGGCCACAAATTGCTACTTTCCACTTCATAAGCTATCCATAGGTAAATATTTTTGCCGCTATAGTAATTGATGACGTAGCAGTCATCAACGGACGGACGCCCCGCCAGTGTTATAGCGACATAAAGGTCACTAGCGTGCACCACTATAAACTGCGACGCACGGAGTAGTATGCAGGCAAGGTGATGACCACCTCAACCCGCACTCTCCAGTCATTATTGGGGGATCGGTGGTTTAGGTCTTGCCAAACCGTCTTGGCCATTTATTCCGACAAGTGACATATTCGCCCCCATATCTCCGCCATCACTCGCCTGTTTAAATCCTGGTGAGTTACTTACAAGCGCGTAGTCAAAAATAAATTCTGGCGTACTCCCACCTTTAAATACAGGTGCACCGGCGATTGAATTTGCGTCCTGCCCATAAAACGACTTCCATGAAGACAAATTATAATCAATTCTATTATTATTGACCGCAACACCAGTCGTGTACAGGTTGAAATCCAGGGTTGTATTATGTGGTGTGACTTTGAAAGGGATTAAACGTAATCTGCTAGTAAAAACATTGTCCCGCAATACATTGTTGGTGGCACCATAACCCTCACCTGCAGACAGACCCAACAAAGTTGCGCTAACATTATAAAAGGTATTGTTTGCGATTGTATTAAAATCGCCGCCCTGATTAGTAGGTCCTGCATCACCAGTACCACCGCCCTGACCCACCTGAATACTGCTATCAACAAACAGATTATCGTGTATGTTCGCGTACATCGTCACCGTCCTGACACCAATATCATTATCATGGAAGTAGTTATAGGCAAACTCTATACCTGTCTGACTATCAACACCGGGGTGCTTGTAAAACAGCGCCGAAGGAAACCCGGAAAATTCATTGTTTAATATCTTGATATTTTTCGATCTGAAAATAAAGACGCCCGCAGTATTTGCGTTCTTATATTTGCCAGGACCGAAAAAACGACAATCTCTGACGATTGCATTGTCAGAACCAGCGGTTTGAAAAACCAGGGGCGCACGATTAGAGGCGCCACCCTCTTGTGTCAAGGTAAAGGTACCTTTTTCAATAATAAAATTATCCCCGTCTGCATCTTTACCTATCCAGAAAACCTTACTATTACTTATTCCATTTATGCCGCTGATGGTCCAGTAACGTCGGTCAATCTGTATCACACCGCCCGCAGCGTTGAACAAAACACTCTCATTCTGATAATTTGTATACACGATTCGGTTATCAGCTGTACCCTCATTCGCCGTACTTACTGATCCATTGGTAATAATATCAGAGCTTATGGTATACGTTCCCGCACGAAAATTTACTACGTCACCCGCTTCAGCAGTCAACATCGCTTTGCTCACTGTTCTCCATGGATTATCAATTGAGTTGGCTAAACGCGTCACAGCATCGTTTCCAGTCGGAGAAACAAACAACTGGTTGCCCGCAAACACACCTGCAAGCACGGGGTTTAGTGCACTGCAAATCAGTAAAGAAACGGATAAATACAATATCCGAGCTATATTAAAAGATACCTTTCCTATCGATTTGAACTTGAGCATAACTTCTACCTCCAGCGCCAACTGCGCCATTAACCTTTGCATTAACCGGTTCTATTAAAATTATTTTTAGCAAAAGACAAGCATGTCTTCCTGGTCCCTATAGCGACAAAACAATCCTAGAATAAAAACACTTTAATTTTTGTGAAATCAATTACAATTTTAGAAACTTAAATAAGTAGCCACGTGAACGTGAAATAACGAGAACTTCCTTGACACTGCCCCTGTTCCAGACAAGACCAATATCCATTTAAATCAACGATATATGATTTTTAGCGTCATACTAAACCAGCTATAATGATTTTTAGCATCATACTAAACCAGCTATAATGACCTCATATTATAGTCCATACTACAAATAATTCGTCGAATATCCAACGAAAATGTCATAATGTCGACATGCAGTCTAAAATAGGAGCCTATCATGTTAAATAATACTATTTTTGCACAAATATTCGTAGCCATCATTTTGCTACCGTTCGACAGCCAGGCCGCTGAAATTAGCTGCCCCAAAGGCGCTAATCCAAATCCTGACGTTATCTGGTGCGACAGTTTTGAAGATGAAGACCTTGGCCCTGGCGATACCATCGGTGAAAATTATTTTAATTTTAATGCCGGTACCGATCCTGAAAATATGGTTCGCACCAACAGTCAAAGCGCGCACGGAAACTATGCCTTAAAAAATCACTGGAATGCAGGTGCTGGCTCAAGCGGCACGGGTAGCTTTATGCGCACCTTTGGCCGAAATCCAGTTAATAGCCTTAGTCATTCATCTCAGGACTTTAATGATATCTACTGGCGGTTTTATGTCAAATTACAGGCTGGATTTTCTGGACAGCCTAATAAATTAACCCGCGCAACAATTTTTGCAGGCAGCAATTGGCAACAGGCAATGATTGCACATATGTGGGCGTTAAATAATGGGCCATTGGAACTGGATCCGGCTTCAGGTATCGACACTAATAGCCAGCTTGTCAGTACAAAATGGAATGACTTCAACAATCTGACTTTTTTAGGCAAGGTAAAAGATGATGATTTACTTGTGCCCGATAGATGGTACTGCCTTGAAGCCCATGTAAAACTAAATACGCCAGGGCAGACTGATGGCGTATTTGAATTCTGGCGCGATGGTAACTTGCAGGCCGGTCGTTCAGATCTCAACTGGGTCGGGTCGTGGAATAATTATGGCATCAATACCATCATGATTTCGAATTACTGGAATGAAACCTCACCGATAGATCAAGAGCGCTATATCGATGCACTCGTCATTTCAACAAAACGTATTGGTTGCCTGGGCGCCAATCCTAAACCACCATCCGATGTCAGCGCGCAATAACATAATAATGCCAATATACAATTATTATCAGTCGACACATTCCTGATAAAGATCTGATAATTTTTTTCCTATCTTTGTGTAGGAATACTCTTCTTCGATCAGCACTCGTGCCTCATGCCCCAGCGTTTTTCTTAATTTTTCATCATGAAATAGTTGCTTTATCGCTGTTATATAGTCGTCAATACTTTCTGCGAATATAACGTTTTTGCCGTTTGTCACATTAATTCCTTCACAGGCGACAGGGTGTGCAACAATCGCTTTTTGCATCGACAGCGCATCCAGTATTTTCAACTTTGTTCCACCACCATCAGTGATTGGACATAGATACACTGCTGCTTTATTAAAAAAACCATGGATATCGTCGACAAACCCATGAACACGAAAATTAGCATCTTCACCCGCTAGAACAAGAATATCCTCAGGCGGATTAGAGCCAACAATATCAATATTGATATCTGGAATTTCTGCTTTGAGCACAGGCCATAGTTTATGTGCAATAAAGCGCACCGCTTCCGTATTGGGATACCAATTTAAGCGGCCAATAAAAACCAGCGAACATTTTTTTTGCACACGTTCTTCCGGTTTAAAAAATTCAATATCAACACCATTCGCCACTTCTTCTACGTCACTACCTATCGCAATATCCCGTAAACGTACGGCATCGACTTCAGAGCATGTGATGTTTAGTGAAAATTGCGGGCAATATTTTTTTTCATAATTTTCAAGACGCGTCCCTTCTTGCCGGTAGTACCATTTTTTTAGAAAATGCGTTTCGTTCTCCGCTCGCCTGAGTAACATATGTGATTCAATATTATGGTGATCGAGTACAGCTGGAATACTACCAATGTGCTTAAAAAACGGTAACAGGCTGATAGTATCAAAATGAACTAAATCGTAATCATTTTCACTCACAAGTTTTTGCACTAACTGTGAATACTCCTCACTCTTAAGCCAGTTAATTGTGTAAGGATCTTCTGTAAAAATACTTTTTAAAGCCAACAAATGTTTACCTGCTTTTGATTTGTCCACAGGGATCTCTAAAAAATGCAACTCCTGACAAAAAACGCCTAACAGGTCACGCGCTTCATCCAGTCCTTTATCAACGGATGAAAAGAAAGGCGCCAATAAATCTTTTTGATTAAATGCTACAAGATCAACTTCATGGTATTTGGCAATCTCTCTGAGCATGTAATGCGCTCGCTGCAAAACACCACCTTTAGGCGGATAAGGGACAAGATGTGACAACCATAAAATACGCATCTAAAACACAACACCTGAATTAATTAACATATACACTTCGATATGCATTGATTAAGACAATAACATCTGCGAATAAAAATCATGCAATGATTTAAAATAAACTTCTTCAGAAAACCTTTTCTCATAGCGTACACGAGCATTCTCTCCAAGCTTTACTCGCAGCTCGCTATCTGACATTAACCTATCCATTGCTTCAGCCAACGCTTGAGGGTTTTCTTTTTCAAACAGCAGGCCATCGACGTCATGCTCTATTGTAATTGGAATGCCCCCCACATTTGCACCAATTCGTGGCTTGCCTGCCGCCATCGCCTCAACCAGCACCCGACCCATTGCTTCAGTTCGCGACGACAAGACAAAAATACCGCAATGCCCAATGTGCTCACACATTTCATCATGATCGACTGGCGGCTGATGTGATATCTGTGGATGGCCGTCTATATGAGAATATAGTTCTGTTGTGTCCGGGTAATAACCTAATATTCGCAGGTTCCAGTCTTTATGTTTATCTGCAATCAACTTGAATGCTTCGATAAGAATATCTACGCCCTTAATTAGGAATGGAAATCCAGCAAACAAAATTTCCTTCCTCTCTCCCAGATTTTTAAAACCGTCACCATTAACATAATTGGGAAAATTGACCACTTTCGCATTATTTAAAAGCGGCTTAAAAGCATCCACCTGCCCTTTGTACAAACACTTTATCCCGTACGCTCTGTTAAGAACAAATTTCTCAATGGTTACCATTAACCATTTTCTGAAATGCCTGCGATAAAAACCGGGAATAGACAGATAGATAACATCCTGCATATAGTCACCATTAACTTCGACAATCAGGCGTGCGCGGAATATTGGTGCCACCAATGCCCCAACAATACCGGTTTTTAATGGATCATAAGTCACATAGAGTTTAAATTTATCACCAACGATAAGCCCTTTGGCCAATAAATAAATGCTAAGAAACAAATAACCGAAGGTCGATATAAACGATTTAGTAAGCGGGTCTCTGAGGCAAATAATTTTGAATTCGCCAAATGTTGCCGTGCTATAGCGGTCACTGCTGGTAATTACCACGCCACGATAATATTCTGATAATTTTTCACACCGTAGTTTAAACGCATCCTCAAGGTCATACTTAGGACCCGGCGTCAGCATCAAGATGCGAGACTTATTCACTTGATAAATCCCTCACCACTTTCCAGCTTACTCAACATCTCTTTCATTCTCGCGTCGGTGATATCGTTTAATAAGTATTCACTACCGAAAACACCTTTTTCCTTTGCGACACGTTTAATCTTACTTTTATAATCATCCAGGCTACATATCACTTTTGCAGGGTTACCAACTGCAACGACATTTTCAGGAATATTTTTATTCACCACCGAACCCGCACCGATAATCGTATTAGGGCCGATCGAGACATTGGGTAAAACGATAACTGAATCGCCGATAAAACAATTATCATGAATTTTTATCTTACCTATCCGAGTGTAACCAAGATACTGTTTGGTACTCGCATCGTGAGCAATTAAACGGACATTGGGGGCCAACGTACAATTATTACCAATTGATATCAAAAAACAGTGCTGGGGATCAAAAAAGAAAGGCTCCAGGATTGATGTATTGGCGCCTATTATAAGTCCATTTTTTATTAAACCGTTCAGATAACTTTCGCTTTTTATTTTTCTTAACCCAGATAATATTCGTCGCAAAAAATTAAACATAAGAATCACTAATACTGGTCCGAAATATCTTCATATCGCCTATGCTTAAAAAAACTGCTAAACCTGTGTGAAAATCTTGTTATGCGAATTTTCAAGACGCTCAGATTTGTAACCGAAATCTTTCAGATAAGTCTCTAATTCCGAGGAATCATCCTCGACGATCAAAACAGGATGGTGCTCATTTAGCATACGGCTCATCCCTTTGAGTACAGATAGATCATGCCCCTCGGCATCTATCTTTACCAACTTTATTGGCTGCGCCAACACAAGGCTATCTATCGCAAAGCAGAGAACCTGCAGATCTGCAGCACTGCTCTCGGTTAAATGCGCCATATAGTAATTACTCAACCCCGTATTAAATTGCGGAATCTCCATACCAAGCATCTGTGTTGAATCAGATGCGCAGGCATTAACAAGCGTTACATTACTATTTTTGAACAATGCTGAATTAGCAGCAAGTAACTCAAAAGTATCCGGTATCGGTTCAAAGGCGATAACACGCCCGCCACTACCTGTGAGCTCGGACAACCGTTTCGTGTAGTGACCGATGTTAGCACCGACATCGATAACCCAGTCATCTTTACCGACCCATTGATCAAGGCAGCCATATTCCAGCTCATTTGTTTCAAACTTGTTTTTCTTTATCTGATAGGAAAAATATCGACGCTTGAGCTCCTGTTGCATACGCTTTGGTAATTTGCTAGCAACGCTCTTAATAAAATCTCTCATCCTTATACCCTGTCTTATGACTCACTATATTTTAGTATATTGTTACCGTGTTTACCTATAAAATATCTTAACCATGTTTCTTTATTTCGCCACTTCAACATAAATCCCCGCAATTTTAATGGCCAAAGTACTTCATCTACGTTGTTCTGGCAGCTTGCTTGGTGCAGAAACTGTCATTCTTGAACTTGCATCATCATCTTCTGACCATGGTTACGAATCTGTAGTGGGCGTTATCCATGATAGCAGGGACTCATATCCAGAGCTTGCCACTACGGCAGAGCAGCGAAATATAAGGTACCGGGTATTTCCGGCATCCCGTCGTATTGACATGGCGTGTATCAAAGATATCCGGCGTTATATCAAAGCAGAAAATATCGATGTCATCCACACCCATGGCTACCGTGAAGATCTTTACGCGCTGCTGTCTCACACCGGCAAACATATCTGCGCAACGAATCATCTGTGGAAAAGAAGCAACATTACCTTAAAGCTGTATGCCTTTATCGACAGCATCGCTATGTCACAAATAGATAAAGTGGTCGCTGTATCGCAACCCATTTTAGATGAGATGAAAAATTCGCCTTTCATAAGCAATAAAAAACTTTCCATGATATCGAATGGCATCGATACAAAAAAATTTCACCCTGACAACACATCTACAATCAGAAGTGAATTTAATATTAATCCAGACACAATACTAATCACTGCTGTCTCTAGCCTGACATCAGAAAAAGGTCACAGATACCTGTTAGATGCACTGGCACAACTAAAATCTACGATATCTGATTTTCATTTACTGATAATAGGCGACGGGGTGGAGCGAACCAATATCGAACTACAGATCAACACTCTCGATTTATCTAACCAGGTAACACTACTTGGGAGACGTTCTGATATAAGTAACATTCATGCCGCTACAGATATTTATGCTTTGCCGTCTTTGATAGAAGGGCTGCCGATGTCTCTACTGGAAGCCATGGCTAGCGGTGTGTGCTCTGTCGCAACCAATGTTGGCGATATTTCAAAATGCATCGATAATAATGTCACCGGCATAATTATTAAACCACGTGATGCTGATGCATTAATGCATGCTATCCAAACACTTTGCCTTGATGAATCAATGCGAGACCGAATAGGCAGTGCTGCAGCCAAACTCATACAGGAGAAATTTTCCACTGAAACAATGGCAGGAAAATATAATGAACTCTATAATCAGATGTTATCTGCCAATAACTAACGCCTGCCTGCATGACTGAATGCCCCGCTCTTCGTATTGCTCATTTTATCGACACCCAAAATAAAGGGGGAGCAGAAGTGACTTTAATGGACCTGTGTATTTATCAAAAACAGGCAGGATATGATGTAATTGTTTTCCACCATAATAACGAATTTATTACTAAATCATGTGGCCAGCATCAAATCAAACAGGCTGACATTCCGTCTTACCGATTTTATAAGTCAACTTATACTCTACCTTTATATGCCATTTCATTTGCAAAAAGACTTATACAACTAAAAGTTGATGTTTTGCACAGCCACCTGTTTGGCCCTATTACCGGTAATGCCATGGCGACAAGACTATCCGGCTGCCAACATATTGGTACACTTCATGATATTTATATGATTGAAGAAAAGCCTTCACGCGCCAAACTGTTACAGCTGGCCAGTATGTTAAAAACCAAACTGGTTTGCGTGTCGAATAACATGGCAGACTTCTACATTAAACACATGAAAAGCACGCCTGAAAAAATACTAACGATATACAATGCTGCACGCATCCCGGAGTTTCCATCGGCCGAAACTCAGAACAAACTTATAACTCATTACCAAATAGCCGAAGACGATTTAATCATTACCGCTGTAGGCCGACTGGTTCCACTGAAAAGAGTCGACCGAATCATCCAGGCACTTAGTGCAATTAATCAAAATAATGTGAAGTTGTTCATTATTGGAGATGGCCCCGAGGCATCATCATTGCGATCATTGGTCACATCTTTAAACCTTGATAGCCAGGTGATTTTTACCGGGGAAATAAGTAATGTCAGCGACCTGCTCTACCTGTCACACATATTTGCCCAGTTCTCAAGTACTGAAGGCTTATCTGTTAGCATAATAGAAGCAATGGCATGCAAGCTGCCGTGTGTCGTCAGTGACGTAGGTGGAAATGCAGAACTAGTAGTAGAGGGAAAAACTGGTTATGTAATCGATAGTGAACGCGACGATCTCTTAATAAACCGCCTAAGCAAACTTCTTGAAGATAAAAAGCAACGCAGTCAGTTCGGCACCCACGCCTTTTCTCATTTCAACAATCATTTCACATTCGAAAAATTTCAACACGCCTATCTTGATTTATACAGAGCAAACAATTAGAACCAGCGTCTTCTACGAACCTGCACATCAATAACCGAAAGATTTTTAGCCTGACTAAAAGTATGAGTCGCCACAACTTTAGTATCCCAGTTTGGCTTTACAGAAACCACCACCTTCTCACTATAATTCTGCTCATCTAAACAAAGTATTTCATTTATATTAAAGCCATGACCATAACGCTGTTCACTATCTTGTGACGGTCGATACAATTTTCCAAGATGCTCAAATATTGCCCCCGCTGGGCGAGCTGCATCAACGCCTGATATAACTGGATTATTAATATGTGGGCACCAGTCATCTGTAAAAAGGGTCTCAGAAGAAAACAAAAATAGATTTCGCCAGGTCTCCTTACCTTCTTCCTTCGCTATATTTGTAAACAGCCACCATTTATCATTTTTGAAATATAAAGTCGTATCAACAGCCACCACATCCGTCATAAGGTTCATCTGAAATTCCCATTTATAGGGAAACTGAACAGCTTTATATAATTGAATGGTTCGATTTTCACAACTTTCAGGGATCATATATAACGCCCCTTCATATTCAAAAACAAAAGGGTAAGAAAGATGATACGACTCTTCAAGAACAGAAATCGGCTCAGTGTGGTGCCCCTCATCATCTATTTCAATTACTGATATGTGCGCCTTGTTATCTTTATACACGTATTCTTCTAAAAAGACGTAGTAACGATTCCCCCAGAACACAACATGAGGATCGGCCCAGAACCGATCTCTGGGCGGACGCATTTCTCTGAATCGTTCCATGGGTCCTGGCATACCTGAACTCATATCAAACCTGAGAGCCCACTGCTCAAAAAACAGAATATCATGCAGATGTTCAATAATTTTCATATGCTCTGTTTTTTTGAATGGTTTTAATTTTAGAATCTGGCTCATTAGTATCGCTTACATTTTTATTTTTCAGTTCATTTTGAACAATAAAATTCAACGTCAACACAAAACCCAATAAATACCAAAATGGCGGATAATACAAAACTGAGATAAATCCGCCCGATATTAAAAAACTGACTAGCGATATCAAAAATGATTTGGCAATTAACCCAAAGTTATAAAAGTGCGGATCTTGCTCGCCAAGCCGAATCATAAAAAATAATTTTTTTATGATTTGAATAATAATCATTACGTATAAAATTGTCCCCAGCAACCCAAGCTCGGCTATCAGAGCAAAATACAAGGAATGTACTTCTCTACCACCAAGGAGTTTTCCTTCGCTATCAAAATCTTTGCGCTTCATCTGATAGAACGCGACATTCCACGGATAATTTCTGGCACCGACACCAATAACAGGATTATCCAGGAACATATCCCAGGCAAGTCCCCAAAATTCCAACCGAGTGTTTCTTGTACTATCCTCCGTATCGCTAATGCTGACGACTTCGGCCTTGTAATCATCGGGCACCAGTTGATATACAGGGTAACTAAGCAATACAACAATCAGCGTCAGCTTACCAAGATTTTTTATTTTATTTTTTGAAAAAAGCCAGTATGCAAACGGAATTGATGCCAAACCAAGAAAACCACCTCTCGACTTCGAAGCCACAACAGCGATAACGAGCACCACCGCAGCAAGCAGGTAAACGTACTTTCGTCCTTTTTCACTTCCTTTAAAGTACATTAGCGATATAGCTAAAGGAATAGCCATCACCAGCGTCAATGCTGCATCATTTTCATCCCATGTAAAGCCACCCGGACCTCGCCCACCATGTGTGGCAACATGCACGGCCAACATTACATTGATAAATATCCAGAATTTAACAAACGACATATATTTTTTGGCTGTTTCAATAGCGAGTGGCATCGCTAACACGACGGCAATCATCAACACCATGCCTTTAAACGCCATAAAAACATAAAATGAATTTCTCGCAAAAACGACACTAATCGATATCTCTGCCAAAAATAACAAAACTAGCACGACCATTTTTTCTTTAAAAACAAATTTATCGCTTTTCAATATATAGATAAACATGATGATCGAAAGCATCATGGGTATCTTTAGATAAGCCAATGCGCCAATAAACGCATCCTGTGGACGGACGTATTCGAAAAAATAATATATTGCGATAAGAAAAAATGCAGCACCGTACTTTTCAGTATCTGCTTTTTTTGATTTTGTTACTGAGCGACGCCTGCTATTAGCTGCGCTATTGTTCATCACAATCAACCATAATTATGCAACCTTTGATGAACGCCAGTCTTTGATACGAGACTTAAGATTTGTAAGCTCATGCGGAAAAAACATCACATTACTTAACATATACACTGACGCGCCTAGAACAATCGTTATACCCAGATCCAATGTGTTGCTACCTGTCGAATAATATAATTTACCAAAATAAACTACTGCCGCCATAATAGCAGTACATACCAGTGCCGATATTCCTGATTTAAAAAACTCTGTATTTGACATATTCAACTTTCTAGACAGCAGGGTAAGCAAGAAATAGTACATAATCGGATACGCCAGAAACCAGCTTAACAATACACCAGATAAACCATACTGTGCGCCCACAAGAAAAGCGACAGGTAAAACAATACTACCCAGAGTATTAAACTGGAACACCGCTTTCGGATGCCCTAAACCCGCCATAATAAATGGCATAATCATCCCGCTTATCCTCAAAAGATTTAATATGCACAATGCCTGCAAAACAGGAACAAGTGGCATCCATTTTTCAGTTAATAACAATAACACCAAATCTTCAGCAACCAATGCAAACCCAACCAGTATCGGATAGGTAACCAGCAACAGATATTTATGCATATTCAAGAATAAACTTTTCGCAAACGCTGTGTTTTCTTTTATTCTCGACACAGCAGGAAAAGCTACGCTATTGAAGATTGAGCCTATTTTATCAAGTGGCAATGTCGCCAAATGAAATCCCATCGAATAAAAACCGACCTGTTTATCCGTCAGAAACAGACCGATAATCATCACATCAGCCCTTTTTGTCAAAAAGCCTAAAATCTCTGAACCCATGAGATATAAACCGTAAGATGCAATTTCTTTTATTCTTGCTACATTAATGACTAACCGGGGGAACGATTTTAACAGCGGCAAATAAGCTGCCACCACCACAATTTGTCCAATAATTACTGCGTAGACAAGAGTCCACACGCCATACCCCATGGTGGCCAAAATGATAGATGAAGTTGCCATGGCGAACTGCCCTGCCATCTCAACAAGCGCGCGGTATTTATAATCCATATTTCGCAGCGCTATCGCCAATGGCACAATCTTAAGACTACCTAATGGCAATACCAGTGCCGAAACGCGAATAATATCAACTAGTATTTCAGAACCATAAATCTGGCCTATAAGCGGCGCCAGAAAATAAATCAATGTAAACAACACTGCGCTAAGCAATATATTCAACCAGAACACACTATCGAAATCGTCTCGCTCGACTTCCTTCATGTTAATGAGGGCAGCCATGAAACCCATATCGGTTATGATGAGCAAAATACCGGTAAATACACCTGAAATAGCGACCACACCATAATCTTCTGGAACCAGAATTCGGGCGACGATAATGGTCGTTGCCCAGGTAAACAGCTGAACCACAAACTTTGTAGAACCTTCCCAGGCAAAACCCGATATGACTTTTTGAATTGTTGTTTCTTTATCCATACATACTAATTATTAGCGATATATCAATGACATCCATATGTCATACTTATTTATTTGGCTGTGAACAGCCATCAATATTTACGAGAGTTAAGACAACCCAGATCAGGCAATCCCGAACGTTAGATTTGTGGTGTTACAAACTTTTATTTATGATGACCCGATTCCTATATATAGTCTTACGCAGGACAAGAATCAAGATTTACCCATACACCGTACAAATTAACACAGAAACGCTATATTACTTATTGTAAAGTACCTTATCCACTGTCATATCACTATATCGATCAAAATTAACCGATTTCCAGTTGCACCTTTAAAATGAACACTGAGTCAAAACAATACCGTAAAACCATTCTCTCAGATCCAGTTTCAATACTTAAAGCAACCGCTCATGAGATTGATAAAGACAAAATCACTACGGTTAACCTGCTACACAAATCCTATCAATCTTTACGTGAACAACATAAGCAACAACAGATTGAGGTAAAAGTCATATCCAGAGAAATTGGTAAAGCTAAAAGCAAACAGCTCCCTTTTGACTCCCTGATACAAACTATGAAGGATAAAGGACAGCAACTGTCCCAAACAAAACTATCGCTTAAGGAGGCAGAGGAAGCACTTTATGCCTTTTTCCTTCCTCAAAAAACAGCAACTGAAGATGTCGAAATCGCTAATCAATCACCCTTGCCCCGGTCAAGATATAGAGAAGAGTGCCCCACTGTTACAAATGAAGACATAACCATTAAAGCACTTACATCAGAGCATGCGGAATGGGACCAGTACGTTGAAAACAATCCTGCTGCCACGCTCTATCACCAGACAAAATGGCAAACCCTCATCAATGAGTGCTTTGGGCACGAAACTCACTACCTGTTCGCCAAAGATCAAAAAAACCGAATTATTGGTGTTTTACCATTGATTCGATTAAACAGCCGGATTTTTGGCGACTTCCTGGTGTCCATGCCATATTTTAATTATGGCGGAGCCATTGGTGACTCCCTTGAAATAGAACAGAAATTGATCAAATCAGCTAACGACCTTGGCGCTTCATTATCCGTTAAACACATCGAGTACCGTGATGATATTGATCGAACAGCGCTAGCCGCACGCACTGATAAAGTGAACATGATACTCGCTCTACCCACCGAAGAAACAGGGCTCTGGAAAAACATCGGCTCTAAATTACGCGCCCAGATTAAACGCCCACAACGAGAAAACCCACAGATTTGTATTGGCAAAGAAGAACTGATCGACGATTTTTATACCGTGTTTGCCCGTAATATGCGCGATCTTGGCACACCTGTTTACGATAAATCGTTCTTTACCAGTATCCTGCGATACTATCCTGATCACTCTAACATTATCGTCGTCTACCTAAAAAATCGGCCTGTTTCAGCTGGGTTTTTAATTGGCGATAAAGGGACACTGGAAATACCCTGGGCATCGACAGATCGCCGGGTAAATCACCTGAGTATGAATATGTTGATGTATTGGGAGATACTAAAATTTGCTATCGAAAAAAACTATCGGTACTTTGATTTTGGTCGCTCCAGTAAAGATGCCGGCACCTATAAATTCAAGCAACAATGGGGCGCCCAGCCCAAACCATCCTACTGGCACTACTGGCTAGCCCAGGATGTCGAAATGCCAGGCCTGAATCCAAAAAATCCAAAATACGCACTGGTAATTTATGTATGGAAAAAGCTTCCTATCTTCATTACAAAGTGGCTGGGGCCCCATATTGTCAAAAATTTACCCTAAACTTGTACTTCAGAATTACAACTCTTTAATTACACGAAAACACATGTCTAAGCTCTCTAGTATCAATCAAATTATCAAACACTTCGCTTTGGCAGGACTTGTTCTATTTATCGCTGCCTGTGATACCGGCATGAACGAACAAAAAACCCTGGAAAAAGCCCGCACCTATCTGAACGATGGCAATCCAAGAGCTGCAGTTATAGAACTACGCAATACCCTCAAACAAAACCGTAATAATGCAGAAGCACGTTATCTATTTGGCACGCTCAGCTACAATATGGGCAGTTTCAGCAATGCAGAAAAAGAACTTAGACGTGCTGAGAAAGCAGGCTGGAATCAACAGGAAACTCGCCTCGCACTAGCCCAGGTATTGGCCACTACCAAACAGTTCGACAGGCTGCTCGAAGAAATAAATGACAACGAAACATGGCCGAAAAAAACACGTGCAAACATTCTGGCTTTTCGCGCTATAGCAGACGCTGGTCTGAATAATATTCAACCAGCCAACTTATCACTGGATAAAGCTCGCACCTTAAAACAAGATGCATTACATGTGCTGATAATAACGGCAAAGTTTCAACTTTCCAACTTACGTGATGGCACTGCCAGCGATACACTAAAACAGGCACGTTCCCTCTACCCAGACAATTCTGAAATCCTTTTACTGCAGGCCGTACAAAATATAAAAAGTAAACAACTGGCACAGGCTGGCGATAAATTTATTGAAGTGATTAACCGCGACCCGGATAAAATTATTAGTGCAAATGGACGACGCGCGCGTATCGGCCTGGCACGAATCCAGTTGATGGCAAATAAATATGATGCCGCTGATGCCACACTCAAACCACTGCTTCAAAGAAGCAGTAATGATCCAGAGGTTAATTACCTCGTCGCGCTACTCGCATTTAGTCAAAAAAACTACCGACGCGCCGAAGACCACCTCAGAGAAATCCTAACGGTCGCACCTAAACATCATCAAACTCAACAACTGATGGGAAAGGTTAAATATACTTTACAAGATTTCGTGCAATCGACACAATACCTCACTGACTACCTGGACGCTATTCCGGATGATGTAGCCGTCCGACAATTACTCACACAGACATACATCATACTGGGCAAACCAGAACAAGCCAGACAAACAATACAAAAAAATCTGGTACTCAACCCAAATGACCCCGCTGCTCTCGCCCTGCTAAGCCAGATTGAATTTAATCAGGGCAATATCGAGGTTGGCATTCAGGTATTGAAAAGGGCAATAGACATTAACCCAAATAATGCTGCACTACGTAAGCAAATGGTGAAGGCCTATATTACCCAAAACGCAACAGAGCTCGCTCTCGAAGAACTAAAATCACTTCAGAGCCTGAGTAATAATAAAAACGAAACCAGACAACTTGCCATCGCCGTATACATGAATGCGGGACAACTTGATAAAGCCATTAGCATCGCACAGGCGATGCTAAAAGAGAATCCTGACAATGCCGATGTCATTACTTTAAATGCAACATTACAAAACAATAATGACGATGCTAAACAGGCACGTATTTTATTTAACCAGGCATTAAAAATTAAACCCGAACATCCTACTGCTATTGCTAGCCTGGCTAGTATCGAAACCAATGCCGGCAACTATGATAAAGCCGTCACACTCTATAAACGTCTCGTTGATACAAATCAGGGCGGTACCATGCCAATGCTAGCGCTATCCAAAATTGCAGCCAACCAAGATCGCACTAACGACATGTTAACCTGGCTTGAAAAGGCACGCGCAACAGCGGCGAACGAAGCGAACGCTCGCATCATACTCGCCAGCTACTACTTACAAAATTCACAGATAAGCAAAGCAAATATATACATTCAGGAAGCCTTAAAAATCTCACCTGGGCAAACCGATGTTCTAGCCTTACAGGGCAAAATGTTGCTCGCAGAAAAACGTTACAGCGAAGCATTACCTCCTTTAAAAAGACTGGTGAGCAAACTGCCTGACTCAACCGACGCACACATCTTGATTGGCGAAACATTTTTACGCCTGGGCATGATAGGCAATGCTCGAAATCATCTGGAAGCCATTCTTAATAAACAGAACGACCATGCCTTTGCCACTATCTTGTTGATAGAAGTAGAACTTATGGCGGGAAATTTTGATAAGGGCCTGAGTCATGCCCGACAATTACAAACACTGCAACCTGACCACTATATTGGTTATATGCAAGAAGGCGATATCTGGATGACTCAACAAAAATATAAAGATGCCGCTATAGCATTCGATAAAGCATGGCAACGGCAACAAACGGCTGAACTGGCAAAAAAACAATATGCAGCCCTAAAACCAACCACATCATTTGACGAAGCAATCAAACCTGTATATATGTGGCGTGACGCTCATCCCGAGGATGCGTCTATACATTTCTTTCTTGCTGTTCTCTATCAAACAATGAATCAAAATGATAAAGCAATTAAAGAGTATGAAAGCACAATAAAATATATGCCTAAAAATAGTGTCGCACTTAACAATCTAGCATGGCTCTACTCACTTCAGGGCAACCCTGAAGCCGTTGATTTAGCGGAACGTGCATTTCGTTCATCACCAGAAGATCCTGGCATACAGGACACCTACGGCTGGATACTTGTTCAGCAAGACCAGGTAGACAAAGGCTTAAGATTAATAAAACAGGCGTTATATGTTGTACCTGATAATATGGAAATTCGTTTCCATTATGCAACGGCACTGATTCGTTCTGGTCAGAAAGAACAGGGTAAACAAGTTTTAATAAAATTACTTAACGAAGACAAATCGTTTGAAAGTAAAGAGCAGGCTATAGCGTTATTACAAAGTGTGTCTTGATTTGTAAAAGTTAATATCCGGTAAAACACACGATGTCAAAAACTTATTCACCACAGAGGCACAGAGCACACAGAGAAAACAGTTAGTGGTATTAAGTTCTATGTAGCAGGGGCCTATTTATTCGCACCCGCATTGTTCGTATACACCAATTTACATCTTCTTTTCTCTGTGTGCTCTGTGCCTCTGTGGTGAATCATCTTTAAATGTTTTAACTAACCACTAAGAGCCACCACACGACTCACTGTTTTTTCTTAACACACGAACCAACCGGGTAATTGCCCTTTCAAACTTAAATCTTAAACAGGGGCGCTGAAATACACTCCAGGTTAATGTTTCAGACATGTTACTCAGCGAACTTTTGTAACGTGAATAGCCATGCATGAAATCGTAAACTAACATTCCATTATCTCGATTAAAAACCACTGCCAACGTGTGCGCCAGATAACCGGGTTTTAATCGATGATTCTCAGAATAATTAAAGCCCATCTGCAGGACATACACGCGCTTATTCCATACATAATTAAACAGATAAGCTATTTCCTGTTCTTCATTGGCAAGCTTTATCATCTGTATTTCGCCATCACTAAAACGTTGGCGTATGATGGCGCGATGAAACGCCTCCCATTTTCCAGAAAACGCATGCGGCTCACCTTTTTCCTGCCAACGTTTTACATGATAAATTTTTAATGCATCAAAATAAGTTAACGCCTGCTCTACATCCTCAGCAACTTGAAAAGTAAGCGATGAATTTCGTTCATACTGGCGATATGAATATCGAATTTGCTCACGACTATTTTTACTTAATGTTTCCAGGTAAGCATCCAGACCTGATGTTAAGTTTGTAAGATCAACCTGCCATGTCTGTGATTTCTTTTCAATTCGATGCCGAAGATTCATTACTTCACTTGAAGCAATACCATCATAGGCTAGCTGTGATTGTGCGCCAAAGTGAAACTCATCTATCAATGGATAGTGCTGTGACAGGTACTGCAAACAATGTTGTGACACGTCTGCTTCGCACCCGGTTTGTGCCAACAATCCATTATATTCAATCACCATATCATTATCATCGACAGGGTATTCATTCAAGAACATCACATCAGCTCGAATGATTGCTCGGCGCAATAAACTTGCTGTAACAAATAAACCCATACCCACCAAAACGTCATCTTGTCTGACACGAATGAGTGTAACATTTTGATTAAGCGCTATTTCTTCCAGCCAGCAACTTATCCAGCCCCAACTCTGAAAATAGCGCGCATCTGAACGCGCCTGCAGCTCTAACCATTCAGATTGCAGCTGTATAATTTGTGTTAGTGGTTCTGACGAAACATTAAACACTGACATAAGGTAATTTCAATATAAAGTCCAGTTCATTGGAATAGTTGACGGTGTTTAGCCAGCCGGTAATATTCCCTGGTTTTGCAGAACATTTTCAACTGTGGTGAATTTAAAATCTGACGCCAGACTTCTCAATCGTGATTCACATTTATCCAGATTATTATAATGTCTAAAACACGATAGCTTGCTTGCAGCTATTCTCGGCTGATCCGGATCAACTTCCCATGGATGCAGATAAAAAATAAAAGGTTGTTTCTTTCGATTTATCTGGCGCAATCCTGCTCTGCTCAACCAGTATGGGTAGAGGCGAAAGTAACCACCTCCTGCTACCGGCAAACGATAACCCATTAACTTTGCTGTTGAGATTGGAAATTCGACCAACTTATGTCCAGCAGGCGTGTCCAGTATATATGGAAACTCCGGGCTACCTGGTATACCGTATCGATCGTGTCGCACCGGAAAGATGCTTGAGTCATATTCGAAACCGGCTTCCGCAAGAATATCCAGGGCCCATAATGATCGACGTGTTATCGAGTAGCTTGCAGCCCGGTATCCACGTACAGGACGTTGAACAATATCTTCAAGTATCTTTTTAGCGCGAAGAGTTTCCTGTCGAAACACATCTTCACTCTGATTATAAATAAGTTGATGACTGTATCCATGGCAGGCAACTTCATGTCCGCGTTTTGCTATCTCCAGAACCAGATCCTGCCTTCTCTCAGCCACCCAGCCGAGAACAAAAAACGTAGCTTTAATCTGATAGTCATCAAACAGATCTAAAATTTTATGTGTGTTTTTTTCTACGCGCAGAGGGTGCTCATCCCACTCATGCGGTTTTATGCTTTTGGCGAAAGCCGATACCTGGAAATAATCTTCGACATCAACAGTTAGTGCATTTTGAATTTGCATGACATGGAACCATCACTGACTATTCAGCGATTAATCCTCATCATTATGGTAGCCATAATAATAATCACCGCGACCGGATATACCTTCGTTCTTATTTAATAACAGACCCGTTGCCTGTTCTTCCGGAATCATGGCGAGTGCCTCCGTAACTAAAGACTGAGGTGTTTTACCTGCTTCCACCACGAACACGACCTGCCCAACTAGTCCGGCAAGAATTTGTGTCTGTGGTGTCGGCAATAGTGGTGGTCCATCAAAAATGATAATACGATCACTGTAGCGACTAGCGATCTCATCAACCAAAGATGTCATACACTGACTAGCTAATAGCTCGGCCATACTTTCATTGTGCTTACCGGAAGAAACCAGACGAAGATTCGGCACATCTGTTTGCATTAAAACGTCGGCAATAGTTAACCCGTCACCCTCCAGCACATCAGACAGTCCTTTTGTACCGTCAACTCCCAACAGCCGGCTAACACCCTGCTTGGCGACATCGCAATCTACTAATAAAACGGTATTGTCCACTTCCTGTGCAATTGATAAAGCAAGATTGACAGAAGAGTAGGTTTTACCTTCACCTGGAATGGAACTGGTCACCAGGATGAGATTTCCGCGCTCGACCATTAATTTATTTTTACCGCAGGCATTGGAAACCAAAGGCCGTTTCACTCGACGGTAGTCATCTTGAATATTTCGCCCCAGATCACTACCCGCGACCAGCATATTTTTCTCTATCAGGCGATCCAGTATCTTTACTCGGCTATTTCCCTTATCAGCCCCGCTGGATCCGATATTTCTCACACCTTTACTCTGATTATGAGACGGGTGTTCACTCCCCGACTGATTACTCGATTCAACCAGTTGAGCAATGGTAGTAGGCGTGTCTTTTTTATTTTCCTTATTCATAAATCAACACTCCGTAGCGCTAACAGTGAACCAATAAGCTCACTACCCTGCTCATTAAATACTACGAAGCCACCATACGAAATGACCAGTACGAAAAAAAACATTAAGAAATAAGTTAGTTGCGCCCTTCGTTGTTTCTGATGCTGGGTAGAAATAAATAGCCCAACAGAGCCAAGAACAGGTAGGTCGATTTTTTCACCAAGCTGGCTCGAATCGACAAAAGTAGGAGCAAGGAAATATCGGAGAAACCCCCATGCCAGTCCGGCACCAATAGCGACGATAAATACACCCGTTAATAATAGTATACGTTGCGGACCAGATGGTTTTGTTGGCACTCGTGGAGAATCAATAATTCTGAAATTAATATTGCTACCACTCTGTCCTACCTCTTGCGCCAATCGTGCTGATTCTCGGCGTGTAACTAAATCGAGATATCGACCTCGAGTAATTTCATAGTCACGATTTAATTTGGCAAGTTTCGCCTCTACGCCTGGCAGGACGTCAACAGCCTGCTTGAGATTAGCAACTTTATTCTTCTGTTCCATCAGTGTTATCTTTAAAGTTTCGACTTCAACTCCGGCCTTGAACATGTCAGCTTTTAACTGTTGATAAACAGGGTTGAATTCTATATCTTCACCCGTACCCTGATCCATATACTCTTCTGCGGACCCATCATCGGCGATAACGCCCGCGATAATTGCCCTGAGCGAGATAACATCCGGATGCTGCTCTTCATACTGTGTCAGTAACTGCTCCAGCTCTTCCCGGTACTTACGCAGTTTCAGGACTTTTGACCCACCATAACTGCTGTTATTAAGTAAAGGCGCTTCACCTTCCAGTTGTTTAACCATTTCAGAGTATCTGCGTTTTGTCAGTTTTAAGGAAGAGGCAACATCTTCCAGCTGTTTTTGCTCGGCCTGTAGTCGGTTGTAATAACTGCCCTTTTCATCAGGCATAAAACCCACATTGGCGCGCTTAAAACCAGCCAGCTTTTGCTCAGACAGGGTTAATCGATTTTCATACTCTGAAATTTGACGATCGAGAAACTGCTGTGCTGCTGCTGTATCTGTGCGTGCAGAATCCAGTGTACTTTCGATCAACGTGTTAAGTAACTTGGAAACAATTTGATAGACGATTTCAGGCGAATCACCCGTGTAACTTAACTCATAAATATTGTTATTATTTTTCTGGCCACCGCTGGTTTTCAAAACGATGGCATCTTGCATTGCTGACACAATGCGATCCATCTCACCCGCTGAACTTGCCTGCAGAGCCAAATCAGTCTGACGGATAATTTCTTCCAGATTTTTTCGACTTAAAATGACACGTGATACGATACCGAGCCCTGCATTCACATTCGACTCAACTGCCAGTCCACGGAGCAATGGTTTCATCACGGATGCGGTATCAACATGCATAACCGCTTGCGCTGTATACTGATTAGGCAAGGTATACACGCCCAGCCAGCCAGCAAAGGCAATAACACTTGAAATTAGCAGTGCCGACCATCTGTATCGCCATATGCCATGGAGATAACTATAGATGAATATAAACTGATCCCTCATTCCCAACTTACTCCGCTTTCCTCGTACTTAATAAACACTGAAACCATCCAATTTCAACAACAAAACGCTAAAGCTAAAAGCGCAAAAAAATAGTTAAATTGACCACTACTATAGACCATAACAAAGCTTAGACCCGAGCGCGGCAGAATTCAGCTTAAACGGACATTTTAGATGAGTCGAGCTCGAATAAAGCTTCTTATTTCAAAAGATTATAGCTAATTGCCAGATGCATCAAATTTATCACGCTAATTTCGGGCTTGTACACTTTCAACCGCCCACAGACACCAGAACAGCTCACATTAATTATCATCAATCCAGCTATTCACCTGTGGTGTCAGCACCTGGGTAAACTTATCCAGTCTTTCACGTGTTTTATCAGGGTTGGCATCCAGCTTAGTCGCTATCGCGACCACCGAGGCCTGCTGCACGCCTGTTACCAGTCCGACCACCTGTAGTATCTTCGCATAATACTTGTTGATGGTATCGTGCTCAGCCACATGGTACCAATACCAGACCAGCCGCTGAACACCATCGTTATTGACGATTAGTTGCTCAAAAACCTGTCGTCCACCGCTGTTTTGAACTTTTGCTCGCTGATATTTACTGTGCCATATTTTACCATCACTAATGGTATTTAAATCATTTATTAGCTCCTCGCCCTGCGTCTGCTTGAGGTACACTCCCAGAAACAAGTGCATCTGTCGATCATTTTCATCGGCAAAGCGCATTTTTCTAGCAATCGCACCACTATACTTCGGCACCCAGTCGTCATCATTGATTGCGACAGACCATTGCCCGATACTGCCAAACTGGACAGGTTTAAGCATAGAACTATCAGCAGCCTGCTGCTGACCCAGCCAACTAACAGTAGCAGGCGCTGAAACAAGCAAAAGCGCTGACGAAAAGGCAAACATTAATAACTGTGCTTTACCTTTGTTACATATTACCTGCACATTATCATCGATGCCCTGAACAGCACTTATTTTTGACTTATGCAGCCAGTGCCAGAGTGTATCGATAGCCAATAAAAGCAAAACCAGCCCAGCAAACAAGTACCAACCTAGTGATAAGTGATCATCCACATAGGGGTGCTGCATGTCCGTTTCATAGCCTAGATAGACCACGATAAATACACGAAGAATATTCACCAAAACTGCCGCGCCTGTCGACACCAGCACAATAAATAATCTAATGGATAGTTTCGTATAGTTGAGATAGCCATACAGCGCACCCAGGGTTAAAGCTGCCAGCAAATAATTTAAACCGCCACAAGCCTCTTCAACTGATAAGCGGCCACCAGGCAAAACAATCATATTTTCAAGACGGTATGCAGGCACTTCAATAATACGGATCAGCCAGAACACAACATCGGCCGTCACTTCCTGCAATACGGGTGATAACGGAAACCAGATGGGAATGGCAAAGCCAATATACAAAATAGGAAACAATAAAATCCCGGCTACCTTGCGACCAAGTACAGCCCATATAAGTGCCAATAATATTAACAACAGTGCAACGGTCTGCAACATTTCGATATTAACAAGCGCCGCGACCAGCCATAGCATGCAGACAATTAACAGAGCAAATATACCGCTGTATGACGGACAGGGAGGCATCGCCTTCAATTGCTTACGTTTATTGAATATTAGATAGACGCTGATTAACAGCACAAGGTAGCCATGCGTATAATTACCGGACTCCAGTTGATTCCAGATTCCCAGCAAAAACACGATCGTATGCTGATACAGGAAAGTCGTCAGCAACAACAAAAACGTTATAGACACGCCTGCCAGACGCCATGAACCCTGCACCTGTGAATGACTTATACCAAGGCTTTTACTGCTCACGCGAGTCACTTCCCGGGTTCGGGCATATCAAGCTTTTTGATCAGACTATAAAGTGAAGGACGGCTAATCCCAAGTGCCTCAGCCGCATGGGTAACATTATTATTACAGATAGATAATGCTCGCTGGATAACATCGCGCTCAGCCTGCTCTCTGGCATCACGCAAATTTAATTGCAGCAGGTGGCCACTGTCTTCTGAAAAACCAAGATCGGCAGCGAGTATCTGACTGCCTTCAGCAAGTACGACCGCACGTTTAATTCGATTTTCTAACTCTCGCACATTACCCGGCCAATCGTAGGCATCGAGTTCTGCCCTTGCCGATTCGGCAAACCCGCGAAAACTGCGTCCGTTCTTCTCACTAAATTTATCCAGAAATACTTGTGCCAGCAAGGCTGTATCTGTATCCCTATCACGTAGTGCAGGAATTTCGATAACAATTTCACTAATACGAAAAAATAGATCTTGTCGAAAGCCGCCTTGCTCGATTAGCTTGTCTAAATTTCGATGCGTGGCGCATACAATCCGCACATCAACTTCAATGGTATCGCGACCACCCAGTCGTTCGATGACGCGCTCCTGTAAAAATCGCAACATCTTCGCTTGCAACGGCATCGGCATATCACCTATCTCATCCAGAAAAAGTGTACCCCCGATGGCCGTTTCAATCTTACCCTTAGTCTGTTTTACCGCCCCAGTGAAAGCCCCTTTTTCGTAACCGAATAACTCACTTTCAAGAAGATTTTCCGGAATAGCTGCACAGTTAAGCGCAACAAACGGTTTCTTGTTGCGCGGACTTAAACGATGCAGCGCACGCGCAAATAATTCCTTTCCGGTACCGCTTTCACCTAATACCAGCGTTGTAGCACTGGTCGGTCCTACTTTTTCCACTAGCCGACACGCAGCTAACATAGGCTGACTGGCTCCTATAATTCCTTCCAGTGGCGAGTCACTGCCTTTAGCCGCCAGTCGTCTATTTTCCTCTTCTATTTCATGCAACTGATAAGCACGATCGACAATCAACCCTAAAACATCCGGCTCGATTGGCTTTTGATAAAAATCATATGCGCCAAGTGAAATGGCTTCGAGTGCATTTTTTCTATCATCATTTCCAGTTACCACAATCACTTTTGTGTGTGGCGCTATAGCTAATATTTCTTTTAAGGCCGCCAGACCTTCACTGGCGTTCGCCGGCTCTGGCGGCAACCCCAAATCCAGTGTAACCACTGGCATTTGATGTGCCTGAAGTAGCTTAATCGCAGACTCACGATCACCAGCCAAATAAACCTTACAGCCTTCAAAAGACCATTTCAGTTGCTTCTGTAATCCCGGATTGTCTTCAACAACCAACAGTGGCTTTAACGTATTGCCTGCCATAATTTTATTTTTCATTCCTTAATTTCAACGATTCTTAATTTTTTACTTATGATGGCAGGCCATCTAAGCCATCATCATCGGACAAGTCCAATGGGATATGCAATGTAATTATAGTCCCTTTTTCAGGTTTGCTTTTCACATAGATATCGCCACCTAACTGGCGGATAAATTCACGACTTTCATACATCCCGATACCCATACCCGCATTACCCTTTGTGGTATCAAAAGGTTTGAATAATCGATTACGAACAAATTCATCATCCATGCCCTGACCATTGTCTTTTATTTCGATGACACGCATATTATTCATTTTTGACAATGTCAGTACAATTTCACCCTGCGGTTCTGTAGCCTGTTGTGCATTTTCGATCAGGTGAGCAAGCACATTCAACAACCGGCCTTTTTCTAATGGTACCAAAGCCGTTTCAGACTCTACTCTTAGTAGTGGCGCTGGCTGTATATGCTGCCTGGAGTTCACCACTTCAGTGACCAGCTCGATTAAATCGACTAAAACTTTTTTCTCTTTTTCAGCGCGACGATTTCGTAACTGCATCAACAATCGTTTGATATCATCGGCAGCATTCTCAACCGTGCCAAAAGCATCTTTTATAAACTCTGGATTACCAGTATGTTTTTTTGCATTTATAGCAATAAGCTCTAGCTCGGTGGCTATATTTTTCAGATCATGAACCATGTACGCCGATAAACGACTGAATACTTCAAATTGTTTTGCTTCTGCAAGTTGTGATGAAGTCATTAACACGGTTAGATAACTGGTTACTTGTTTGGCTGCCGTCTTGAGTAAATCACGATCTTCCCAGTTGATAGAGCGCTCAATGAGGGGACTAGATAAAATCACAAATCCCAATAAACCATCGACATCATGCAGTGGTACAATCAACCAGATTAAATCATCATCTAACATCCACTCTGGTAATGTTAATTTTTTGTATTCATTTGCACCTGCAAAATAATCTTTAAGGTTTACAACAAATCCCGTTTTTATTAAAAACTTTATCAGTGAAGCGTTTTCTGTAAGTGTGTCATCCAGACGAAGGCCTTGCCAGACACCAGAACATTTATAATCACCATTTCCTTCACGTAACCATAGTGAGCCAGCGCGCGCTTCGACGATATTTGCCATGGCTTCAACAGCCGTTCGAAAATGATCTTCATTATGACTTTTATCGTTTAGATCTTCTGTCAGCCTTAACCATTCGATCCGATAATCATATTTATTTTTGTAAAAATGCTTGCTTAAAAATACTCTTGTTTTCGCGCGCAGTTGTGACGATGACAAGATAACAAACATAAATATTATCGCCAGCGTCAAAAACATGACTTGGGCGACCTTGCCCCAGTCTCCACCAAAAACCCTTAAATAATAGCCCGCGCCGGCCATAGCAAGTAAATAAAAACCACCGCCCAGAATTACCGTGGTATTTAATATAATATCCCTTGATACGAAAATATTTAACGACCAATTTTTATTTCGTGCGGAAGATACAGCTAACAACGGAACAGCAACCATATGAATTACACCGCGAGCTGACCATAAATTTTGATCAATACTTCTAAACAAAAGAGCATCGGTGTATAAGTAAAAGTCAAATACAAATATACCGCCCGCACCTAAAAATAAATATTTTGTGGCCCATCGGTGACGAGCAGACGTATTTCGATATAACTGCTCCAGTAATGCTAGCCCAACAAGTGACAGCACCACATTTCCAGCAATGCCAAATACAAACTGGCCTGAAGCCGATAAGACATCAGCAAATATTTCATTCAATAGCAGCGCAACGGCAAAACCAATGCTTAATGGTTTCGCCCATCGAATAAAATTTTGATAGCTTTTCTTTTGCCGGCTGTTTTCCGAAGGATTAACTCCTGAGATTGCAGCTTCAAATAATTTGAATAAAAATATGTACCAGACGATATAACGTAGAACTTCCAGTAATTGATATATGACAAGATAGGATTCATCGTGTAGTGAAATCTTCGCTGCAATGAACCCCCAACATGCACTGACAAAAACACAGAAAAATAATAACTTTCCCTGTAAACTTTCGCGCCAACTAAAAAGCAGTAACACTGCAAAAAAGCTATACGCAAAACCAGCGCCAAGATAACTATATAAACCAAGATTCATCTACAAAGGCACCTCAGGTATTCTTTCCAGTCGACTTTTATGTATGCACACTCGCACAGCCATGGGCACAAAAAATCCGCTACTACAGCGGACTTCAATGAGTTAAATAAATTAATATTAGGTGACCACTCGCACTACCGGCTAATGCAGTAAAATTGTTATAAAGTAACTATTACTACTTCAGAAAAAGCACTTTCCCTACCCTCAGTATCTATCGTTGTCACCACGACAAAGTATTTACCAGAAGGAATACTATCGATATCACCCTTAGCTAACTTATCATCTATAACCGTTAGTTGATTGGGGTATACACCTTCAACAGTTCCATAGTAAACACGGTAACCCGCAATTTCTGCTGGAGATAATGCTGTACCATCCTCTCTCTCTGATGGCGCATTCCAACTTGGCAAGCCAGAGGAGTCACCGCCTTCACCTCCACCTCCGCCACATGCAAACAAGGGCAGTATTAATATTAATACAGACAAACTTTTAAGCCGCCCTAAACCAATCATGCTTAATAAAAACATAACACCCCCTTTCTTCTATTTGCCACACCCTGAACAGGCTGTAGTATTGAATCTTGACCGATTCTCAAGTATATCCCAAACCAAATAGGGTTTATAGCTATAAAATTAGAGCTTGCTGAGCACAAACAGGAGCCCTCCCTTTGACCAGTTTAGCCGCCCTTAAAATAGTCTATTGTGCCCCTTTGCCCAACATGACCACCTCTGCAGTCTGTAGCAATATCAATAGATCAAGCAAAACGCTGTAATTTTTGACATAAAACAGATCGTATTGCAGCTTCTCAACACTGTCTTCTTCAGTATCACCATAGGAATAACAAATTTGTGCCCAGCCAGTTAGACCTGGCTTCACCCGATGGCGTTCTTCATAATATGGTATGGACTTTGCCAGGTTTTCGATAAATTCAGGTCGCTCCGGACGCGGTCCGACAAAACTCATATCACCTTTTAACACGTTAAATAATTGCGGCAACTCATCTAATCGACCCTTACGGATAAAAGCCCCAACACGGGTAATGCGTGTATCATTTTTTTCTGCCCAGCGCGCAACACCGTCTTTTTCTGCATCAGTCACCATGCTACGAAACTTGTATATTTTAAATGGAATGCCGTCCTGCTTTATCCGGGTCTGACTGTAGATGACGGAGCCTCGACCACCACTTTCCAGAAAGATTGCTAAACCAACGAGCAAGGCAAAAGGTACCGCAACAGGAAGAAGCGTCAACACGACTAAAATATCTAAAGTACGCTTTCCAATTTTACGCACCGTCCCCACGTCGAAACCTTCAGCCAGGTATAACCAGCTGGGGTTTAGCATATCCAGCCTGATCTTACCGGCTCGCCTCTCAAAAAAAGTCACCATATCAAGGATATTGACGCCACTCATCTTACAGTCGATTAATTCTTTGGTAGGGAAATCTTGAGACCTTCTATCATCTACCGCAATGACTATTTCATCAATATCATGCTCTTCAACATAGTGGATTAACGGCTCGTCCAGGGTAATTGTACTGCCATTTGTGGTGACCCGATCGCCTCTCATGGTCACAAACGCAATAATGTTCAAACCTTTTAACTCACCGCTAGTCACTGCGTCACGAATCAAACTGGCTCTATTACCTGAACCCAATACTAAAACACGCGTCCACATACTACGTTCTTTGACGACACGACTAAAGAAAAGCCTAACAACAGATATAGATAAAAAGCTTAAGGCTACTGCCAGAAAGAGCGCGCCACGCCCAAGAAAAAATTGCGGAACAAAGTAGAAGCTGACACCTAATGGAATAAGACCCAGCAATAAACCACTGGCAATTCGTAGAACCAGCATATTTATAAAACGGCCAGTCTGTCTCTGATAAAGACCAAAAGCAACCAGGCTCAGTTGTAGCACGATGGCATAGACCAAAGCCTTAGGCATGAAATCGTCAATCTGAAATTGCCAGTCACCGTCCCAAAAACGTATAACAAAGGCGAAATATAGTGATGCGATTAGTACCAGAAACTCAATTGCGGCCAGCACAACGAATTCAGTTGGTATGTAATATCTGGATAACTTTGTTGAGTGACGAAAAAATTTAACGGTGCCCATAATAGCAACCAAACATATCCCTGGAATAAAATGCCGCTACGGTGATTTGCCGGCCCATAATTATGTATACTAGATAACGCTAATTTTAGCACTTATACCCAATATAACCAGTGCAATACTGTTAACCAGGTATCATTCCAGATATAAATTTCCAATATTAAGCTTTGCGGACCAGCTTTTCTGGGATAAAAAAAGAATGAGACCCGCTATTTGCCTTAACTCCAGTTGTCTCGTTACGGGCCCCTCACGAATACTACTAAGGGCAAGGCTGTATTCATTTATCCCCGGATGGACAACAAGGGCCTGATTAAATCGGTCTGAATAATCCTGATTGTGCTGTTTATCGTGAACACGTAGGACTAATACAAGGTCAGCTTCTTCGTATGAAGCCACACTAAACTTCAAATAACGATATGTTGACCAATCAGCAACTGGCTCCCTAACTGATATACCAGAAAATCGACCTGGCCCAAAAAGCACCTGATGCCGTTTATCTTTCTTGTTCAGGTCTTCGCCAGGTAACAACTCAACATGGCTATAATCGACAAAACTACCTGACCAGTTCGCACCCAAATCAACGACTACGGGGAAGGCTCTATTTCGTTGAATATAATGCACACTCAATTGCATTAGAGGTGCCAATGCAAGCAATAACAAGGCAATAGCCGCGGCTAAAGAGAGAAACCTGTACACAGGTTTGCACATCTTCTTTGCCTCACTCGACGCTACCAGACAAAGACCGGCAAAAATACCCATCACATCACGATACAGGTCGACAACACTTGCTTCTCGATTCAAAAATGTCTGCACAACCTCAATCAAAATACCAAGCAGGATCCCAACGAAAACAACTATCACTGCAATCAGGTACGTTTTCGAAATATTGGTGTGTTTTTTTAAACTGCGATAGATGTGAAATGACAGGAAGAAAAAGAAAATAGTATGACCACTATTTAACGCTTCGCGTATCCATAGACTTTCTGTCGTCAATGGTAAAAACATCAGCGCCAGAACAAATACGACTATAAAAAGGCTTAAGAATTTACGCCCAGCAATCATAATATTTTCGATCCCGGAAACACTGTCGAAAAATTAGATTTAATTAACCAGTAGCCATATCTTTTATGCCACCGACATAATCACCCAGAGCACGTCGGGCGACAGGCGTTAACAGACCTTCACGATGAAGCTCCACGATAACTACAAGCGCATCACCGCCGACAAGATTATCTTTTTTCTCCAGACCCGCACGTAGAAACAAGCGATGACAGATAAGGTTAATCCGTCTGGGAACGCCCGCACTAAATTTGTGAATTAAGCTACAAACTTCATCAGTGAAAGCCGGATGATTCTTCCAGCCTACACAATTTAATCGATGAACAATGTAATCGACGGTCTGTTCAAAATCCAGCGGTTTTAATTGTGCCGCAGCAATCAGACGCTGGTGAAACTGCTCCATACCCGGCGACCGGATAAGGTCCATCAATGCTTCCTGGCCGACAAGAAATATCTGCAGCAGAAGTTGCGTATTATCTTGCAAGTTTGATAATAGGCGTAACTCTTCCAACGCTTCCATCGACAAGCCCTGCGCCTCATCAACAATTAAAATAACCCGTCGGCCTTCGGTCTTTTGCTGTTTCAGATAACGCATGAATTCATGCATCGCATTGATATTGCCAGCTTGATCTAACTGCAGGGAAAAAGCATCAGCCACCATCTCTAACAGACCGCCTACGCCCAGTTGCACGTTCGTGACAACGCCAACCTGAACCTTTGACTCATCTAACTCGGAAAGCAATGAAGCAATTAATGTGGTTTTGCCGGTGCCCGGTGAACCGGTAATAGCAACGATGCCCTCACCTTCATTAATTGCGTATTTTAAATAAGACTTGGCATCATCGTAGGTACGATGCCCGAAAGAGAACCTGTGATCAGGACTTAGGCGAAATGGCGCGCCTTTAAGGTTATAAACTGATTTGTATACATCAAGCATTGGTCATTTATCTCGGTCAATGCCCGAGACAGTACACTCCACTTTAGGGCCAACTCCAAAATCCTTTTAAGGCTATTTAAATATCCAGCCTCTATTCCAGCAAAAAGATGAGCACATGCCTTGGAAACGTCTGTCCCACTGCCAGAAGCAGCAAATTCTACCATAAAATTTCTTGTTACCACCAAACTCGTAAAAATTAAGCTAACGGCGCCAGTCCAAACAACGCGATGACGAACAATGATAAAAAAACAACAACAATGGACAACTTTTTTGTGTCCTCATGTTTCTCGATTTTATTTGAATTTTGTTCCACTTTAAAACCTCCCTAAATAATCAATATTTCAACCTTTTTTCACTATGAACATACAAAATATTCAACAATTTAAATAAAGCTAAAAACCTTTTGCTTACTTCAAAACTCTTTTTATCGTGTAGATATATAAATTCTCTGAATTGCATCACACATTTAATCAACACGATTTAGCACGTTACTAG
>Ga0316209_1000465_pt1 | contig 71159 bp, 76 predicted proteins | sample 6monopyrite_MG_FD_204945 | JGI IMG/M metagenome (GOLD analysis project Ga0316209, IMG submission 204945) | Microbial mat bacterial communities from mineral coupon in-situ incubated in ocean water Damariscotta River, Maine, United States -... | ecosystem: Environmental > Aquatic > Marine >... | reverse complement strand
TAGCCACGCGGCACTTTCTTCAGCGAACAAGTTATCGGTCAATGCACCTAGGCTCGGAGCTGAACAGAGTTGCGGTGTTTCCATTTCGGGTCGTCGTTTAACCAGCCGTTGCAGACAGACCTTCGTTACGCTTCGCTACACTACGGCTGCTGAACGGCAAAACCGTTAAACAGAACTGAGTGATTGGCATCGTAATTGAAAGCAGGGTTGATTCTGGCGGTAAATGTTTCTGGTGTAAATCTGTTTAACGTAAATCTATGTCCTGTTCTTCTATCTCTTTCTTCTGTTCTTGAAGAGCGCCTTCAGCGCAAGAAGGTAGGATTGAGCGTCGCTACCCAGTTGCGTCGGAACCGGCTCGAAGCGTCTGGGACTTGGGCATCCAGCCGATAACAATGGATTGCTGCCTCAAATACAGCGTGCGTGACCAGGAAAGTAGCCACGCGGCACTTTCTTCAGCGAACAAGTTATCGGTCAATGCACCTAGGCTCCGAGCTGAACAGAGTTGCGGTGTTTCCATTTCGGGTCGTCGTTTAACCAGCCGTTGCAGACAGACCACAGTTCCGCTTCGCTACACTACGGCTGCTGAACGGCAATCCCGTTGGGTTGACTTGATTCCGACTGTGGGGCCAGAATAACTCTACTGTCGTGGGCGAACCAACCTAGCCTGCATTGCGACCGAAATGACTGCAAACATGGTGTCCAGCCCAGATGAGGATGATGCCGATAAATTCACCCGTGTAAAGAGCCTCTGGTAGGTCATTTGTCTTGGTTAAGCTCCCACCGATTCCAGGCAAAAGGGCGCCGATCGCGATAAGGGAGGTTCCCCAGGCTCGATAAAGAAGCGCGTTCTGGTCTAGGGGAGAACTGAGGGCAGATTCGGATCTGGCATTTCCTCGATAGGAACGACCAAACCTGACCGAGGATTGAGCAGCCGTCCCGATTAGGAAAACCGCGGCGTAGATGTTAATAAATGGAGTCAGTGCTCGAATCCATTGCCAGGACAATATGTTCCCGCTTGGGCGAACCGGGTCAAGGAGTTCAATCCTTAAAGGGGTAAGGAAGATGGCTACGGAAGCGGATAGAACAAGAGCTAAGGAAAGGCCAGTAAGGAGATTGGCAGTCGTTCTATTGCGGAATACGAGGTAAACGGATCCAGTGGCCAGTGGATATCCTCCCAGGATCGCTCCAGCCCAATACCACCATCGATTAAGTTCAGGGGAGTTTCCAAGCAAGGTGATCATAGATTCAAGGCATGTGCCTAGCCCGTAGAAAAAAACACCGATGGCCCACCAGAGTATGTGCGGTGGCCAAGATTTTTTGATGCCGCTTCTAATGAGCACGGTCAAGAAGGCACCGGAAATCGCTGTCGTCCCCAACGGGAGATAATGAATGAGGTCAGGGGAGGATTGAGGGGGCAACATCTTGCTAGGTAGTGGAGGCTCGAGGAACGGTAATAGTATCTTGCCGTGGATACGTAGCAAGGACTTTGAGGCTCTTGACAATAGAGGCTCAGGACGATTTGCTAGGGCGGGCAACAGGGAGTAGTGGTCTATTGTGCAACCCAACCAGCCGTTGCAGACAGACCACAGTTCCGCTTCGCCACACTGCGGCTGCTGAACGGCAAAACCGTTGGGCATGCAGGGTTGGACTCCATTTTGGTAACATGGCACCTTTTTTGTCAACGGAATAAAACCACGTGCGTAGATTCCTGAATGAGCATTTTTTCTACGAAGAAGGCCACCACATTTTTTGTTGGGGCATTGTGTCTAGGAGCCATTATTTGGATTGCACTCCTTGAGCCGCAGAAAGAAAGCCGTAGCAAGGTTTCTGGCGATTTTGGGATAAGTGAAATGAACCAAACCGAGTCGAGCAAAGCTAAGGGGGAGCTTCAGGAGGTTGGAAGGAGTCCATATATTCCGCCAGAAGCGCAGCCTGCCGTCGATTTTCTTTTGGCCTTAAGCCAAGACGATTATGAAGTAATGCCAAATCTATTCACGCTCAAAGCACTCAATAAGATTCAGAAATACGGTTGGGAACAATTCAGCGCGATTTGGGTGTATTCGATTGAGAGGAGTGGGCAAAGTCTCAATCCAGGCCAGTACTCCATAAGTTATCGTGGCGATTCGAATGAAGGAAAGGTGCGCTTCTTATCGCCAGGGCTTCCTGATTTGAAGATCAATGTTGCCCTGGAAGAGGGGAATTGGCTTGTAAATGAACAGTAGGCTTATGTGTGGATGCCTAACCATCCGTTGCAGACTGACCTCCGTTTCACTTTGCTGCACTACGGTTAACCCGTTAGACTGATAAAATGCCTTCGGGGTACGACTCCAGGGCGCCTTCCAATCTAGTCGAGAAAAAAGAGGCTTCTACGATGCCAAATAGTGCCATAACTACTGCGATTTGTCCTACATGCGGCTGCTCCCTGGTGAGGCTGGGGATCCCCACGAGCAAAGCTTGCAAGCGAGACTACAGAGGCGAACAGTACGTGTTTTGTTGCGAAGGGTGCGTCTCTATATTCGACGAGAGTCCTGATATGGCTCTCGAGGAGACAAGCGGCCTTGTGGTATGCCCTAGCTGTTTGGCTGAGAAGATCCCGGCGCACACCGTGGAAATAGAACATTCAGGTAAAAAGGTTTCGTTTTGCAGGTGTCCCCATTGTGTAACGGTGTTTCTTGAGAATCCAGATTACTACCTCGAACGTCTGGCGGGCAGAACAGGGTTCTCGGGGATATTCTCTGCGGACCAAGGGTGCTGTGGTGAAAGCGAAGCTATGGCTACTAAGAAAGAAGGTCCAGCATAACCAGCCGTTGCAGACAGACCACCGTTTCGCTTCTCTCCACTCCGGCTGCTGATCGACAAAACCGTTAGAAGGGCATGGGGGCCCTGGGCTGCGCATGCCTCCGAATTGAGTCTGCGAAGAGCAAAGTGTTGAAACCCTAGATTATTTGGATTTTCCTGGAATAATACCCCCATGGGTATTATCAAAGAGACATGGAAAGCACAGTCAGCTACCTCAGTCAGGATGATAAGAAGCGGTTTCGGAATCGAATTTCCCGTATCGAAGGGCAGATTGGAGCCTTGAAGCGGGCGTTAGAGGAAGATGCCTGCGCCGATGATCTCATTTTGCTTGCCTCAGCTCCTCGTGGAGCATTGCGTCAACTTGTCGCTCAGCTCTTAGAAAACCACCTTCTCGCTTGTGCGACCTCATGTATGGAAGGGAGACAGGATGAGGTTTTGCGTAGAGTTTCTCGCGCTGTCACAACTGCAATGAAACAGGCCTAAGGCACCGATGAATCAAAATAAACTACCGTGTCCCTCCTGCGCTCAGGTTGGGAAAAAAGTGGAGCTCGAAACCGTGAGGTCCCTCGCTGTTCACCCTAACCAGGTTCCGACAGACGAGGATATCGATTATCAGTTCTGTATTTCGAAAGGCTGCCCTGTTGTTTACTACTCGCCAGGGAGAGATGTTCCTGAGTTTAAATTGGAGGACGTGAACGTTCGGGTTGGACAAAAGAGGCCAGGAGCACCCACGCCGGTTTGTTATTGCTTTTCATACTCAGAAGAAGAGATTACCGCGGAGCTGAAGGAAACTGGAGTGCCAGGAATACCAGAAAAGATTCGTGCGGAAATGAAGGCGGGGAACTGTTTTTGCCTGAAGAGTAACCCCTCTGGAAAGTGCTGCTTTGGAAACGTACAAGCGGTTGTGCGCCGCTTTGAGGAGCTGGAAAAATGAATAAGAAAATGAAAATTAGCACCATTGGCGTAGTGATAGGCGCAGTCTTTGCGTCGGCTTGCTGTTGGTTGCCATTGCTACTTGTCGCATTAGGCGCATCAACGCTTGGATTCGCAGCATTCTTCGAAACGGCGCGCCCTTGGTTTCTTGGAGGGACGGCGTTGCTCTTGATTTGGGCTGTTGTCATCAGCATGCGTTCGAAGACCAAACCAAGTAGTGAAGATTGCTGCACTGAGGAGTCGGCATCACGCTCTGTGTTCAAGAGAATGCCTTGGGCACTAATCCTGGTTGCGGGGAGTGCTCTTTATCTTCCTAGTCTTCTCCTTGCAGGAAGTAGTAGCCAAGAGAGCGTGGAAGTTGGAGAGCAAAGCTGGCTTTTGACCCTTCCCGCTAACGCCGACCTCAATCCGATCGAGGAGTCCCTTCGCAGTGCAATCCCTGAACTTCAAGTCCAGGAGAGCTCACGTGTAGAGGGAGGCCTACTGTTGAGCATTGCAAAGGATAAAGCAGATTCCGTGGTGGGTCTCGTTCAGGAATCCATGGATGCTATTTTGGGAGAAAACCAAGAGTCAGAGATTCAAAGTCTCAGCTGGCAATCATTTGGCGTAGATGGTTTAACCTGTGATGCTTGTGTCATTCATGTAGAAAATGCCCTGAATGAAACAAGCGGAGTTCTAAGCTCGCAAGTAGACTTGAAAAAGGAATCGGCGTCCATTCTCACCCTTCCATCCTTTCAATCAAGCAGCGCGAAACAAGCAGTGGAAGAGGCCGGTTATCATCTGCAAGAACTTGTTGGGGAGAGTCTCTCCATTTCTGTAGTGGGTGCCGACAGCGATCTCCTAAGTGGTTGCTGTATTTCTGAGGAATAAACGAATGAGAAAAACCTTCAAACCCTCCCTTTTCTGCGCCGCGTTGGTTGCTGCAGTAACCTTTTGTTGTGCCTCTCCACAAAAGGCCGAATCCGATTTAGAGACTATGGAGACCGTGGCTTCTGCTGATTCGCCATCAACCTTCCGACCTTTTGAGTTACCAGGGTATGGACCTGGTAAGGAAGAAGTGCCGGGGAAGAATGTTGTGCATGTTCTCATGGCGCCAGGCTGAGGAACTGGAGCTCTCGCGGTCGCGAGAATTGAAGAAGCTGCGGCGTCTGTTGGATTGGCGGTAGACGTTGTAGCGGAAGATGTGCAACCCACGTCCAGGGCACCGTTAGGATATAAGGGTAGCCCAACGATTTTCATTCAGGGATTGGATCTAGACCCTTCCGTTCGTGGGCAACCAGATTCGGGGCACGGCTGAAGGACTTATGCGGACGCAAGTCCGGATAACGCTGGAGTTCCCAGCGAAAGAATGATGATTCAAGGGTTTCGTGAAGCTGGCTGGATTGATTAGGAGGCCTTCTACAAGCCGTTGCAGGCAGAACTCCGTTTCGCTTCGCTACACTGCGGCGGCTGAACGGCAAAACCGTTAGCCAGGCAAGCAGAAGAGTATGATGGATCAATTTGAACCAGTAGCTGGATTCTTGCCCAGGAAGGTTGTCATTGGCGATTTGGATACGGTTCAGCTTCGTCAAGCTCTTCGTGAACATAATGTTCATTTCAACCGGGCGGCTGAGGATTTATTCAATGACTGCCGATTCTCGCCCAGTAGGGAATCCGCAGAGATAAGGATCAAAGCGGTTTCCGTTTTAGATTTAGGTTTTCCATCTGGAGCCACTTACCAGCAACTTATTGAGGAAGCCTCGTCAATCGGTTTGTTTGAATGTCCCCTGGAACTAGGCCCGTACCTGAGGTTGCAGTTTTTGGACCAGCAAGGAACTTCTAATCATGGCCCAGAGGAAAAAGGTAGAGCGCCTCAAGGAGCTATTACCGTTACATCGAAACCGCTTGGCGAAGCAGATGAAATTCCAAAGGGTTTCTATTTAAGGCGAGCCAATGGCAGACTCTGGCTGCGGGGTTATTGGTCTGGCCCAGCGCATGTTTGGTCCAAAGAAGACTTACTCGTGTTCGCTAAAAGAGGAGAAGATACTACTAACCAGTCGTAGAAGAAATCCTCCGTTTCATTTCGCCACGCTCCAGGCAGCAGAACGGCATCACGGTTAGGAATATAAGGCGCATAATGCATCACTTCGGAATCAAGGATTCCCATTCACCTTTGAATTCCGCTCAAACACCAAAAGGGCTGCACTGATTCCTTTGAACAATAGACTGAACGCACCAGCGTTCCCCGCCAAACTATTCTTTTGCAGAATCAACCCGGATGATGGGAGCCCTAGATGTTTATGAAAGTAATTGAAACAGGCCGAACAGCAGCGGTTGGTGAATTAAATAGATTAGTAAGCTGTGGCGGCCGGGAACGCTCAGTTGCGCCGCCCCCGGTATGACCCGTAGTGGATCTTTGCGCAGCCAACTGGAATGCCCTACTGCAATGCCAATCCAAACCACCCCAAGCCATGGGCTGGGTGAAACGAAATCGTTGGTAAATTCCGGTAGCCATTTGGCAATGTAGCCAAATGGCCAACCGTATTTCGGGAAACCCAAGTGATAGAGTAGGACAATGCCAACACCAAGCTGGCCTGCGAGCCGGGGACGCCCAGCGAGTGGCAGGCTCAGAACGCTGGCGAGAGCAATGAAGTGGAGTATGCCAAAGTAGATCCAAACTTCTGGAAACACGATTAGGGACATCGCTGTCACTGCCAAGGCTGCAAGCATCAATTTGCCCAAACGACGGAAAAAGGGTTGGCGCCTGATGGCGCGTCCGTGCGACACCGCCAGACCGATGCCAACGCAACCTAAAAACACGGCGACAATAATTGACCGAAAGCGAATCCAGAAAATACCATTCGATATGTCCCACTGTTGATAACCAAAGTGCTTCAAATCAAAGCAGAAGTGGAAGATCACCATAAGAACGATCCCCAGGGTCCGGCATAAATCAATGCTGAGATTTCGATGTGGTGGCCGCATGGTCATTATCTTATCCATGCTTTTTGTCGAAAGGGAGGCCAAAAATAATCTGGTACGGGAGGTTAGGGATGAAAATCACTTGCCCCAAGGTGCGCATCACTCGTGTCCAAGTGGATATTGCTCTGGATTGGGTTGTCTTGGTAACAGTTGAGTTGTGGGCTTGGGGAAAATGGCTGATTGTGAAATTAGAAGGGTCCATTGTTAATACAGCGAAGACATCGTCATTAGCTGGTGTTGTCACTGTGCAAAAGGTCTTTCTTCGTTGGCAGGGGCTAATTATCCTTTAATCTTCCGCAATACCGCCTTGGATTTTTCGACCTGCTTCTGAGTCATGGAATAGTAATATGCTTGCACTTTTTCCGTTTCCAGCACATGCCAAACTGGCATCTTTGAGTCGTTTCCAATAGTCTCAGGCATTTTGAATCCTCTAGCTCCGAGGTCAGGGTTGCTCAGGTCTGCCAAATAAACACGTAAACGATAATCACCAGGGTGTGGAACTCTTGCGGTGCCACATTGAGTGTCATCGAGGAAGAGTTGGTTTCCATCGAAGGGATGGAGGACTTGATCGCTATCAACCGGGCCAAGCTCGCAAAACCAATGCCAGCCTTCTGGGATTTCAGGTGCTTCATTCAAGAATACTTGCACCTCGATTCCAGGCGGCAAGCGGATTTCCATATCGCCGTTAACATCCTCGACAACTATGTTCCGACAACCTTGCGCGCCAACCTCCAAATCAAGAAACGGTTCCTTCGTGAGAAACGTAATTGGAGACGACCTGCTAGCTGCAAGTCGCTCTCCATCAAGAGTTGATGCCCAGCACCCCGTTACTAGGACCTCATCAGAATCAAGAATCGTTAGAGTGATTCGGTTTACGATTCCACGCAAATCAAGGTCGAGTTGATCTTTTTTTCCGCCTTCAGGGCTGAGGAATAGTGGTTTTGAGAGCAAAGGAACTTCACATCCACTTTCACGTAGTACTAGTGTGTAATTGCCATCCGGGACATTTTTGATCATGTAGCCATTCCGGTTGCTGAGATAAAATCGAAGGCGGCCATTCCAATTTGAACTGGGTGAAGTTGGAAGGAGAGAGACGTTGAATGACTCGTCAGTCAATTCCTCGTCAAGAAGAACAAGCCCATTAATCGTCCATGGTTTTCTCAGCTGTAGTTCCAGTCCCTTTTCTCCAAGGTTAATCTCAGAATTGGTTTCAAGGAAATCCTCGTGGTCGAAAGTGAGGCGATAATGCCCCGGGGTGACGCTCCCTTGAATTGTAAAAGATCCGTCAGATTGAGTTGTCGCAGAAAAACCTTCGATACTTTTCCACTCGGACTTTTCGGAATCGCCTTTTTCGAGTTGAACAGAGACGTTGCGGACAGCAATGCCAAAGCCATCAACGACCATGCCTTGAGCGAGTATCGGATTTAAGGTGGCCAAGGGGGGAGTTGGAGTGCTGCTGTCAGAGAGATCTCTATTAGAAATAAGAAGGTTCATGCGGTTCACTTCTGTGGTCTCTGGCGTCAAAAAGGTGGGTGCTTGCGCTGTTGGTGGCAAAGCATTCGAAGGTTCCATGCTTGGCCTGCCTGTGAAATAGAACGCCGACCAAGTCCCGATAGCGAGGAGCATGAAAACAAGGAGTGCAGAGCGCGGCATGGCATTACTTTATATCGGCTTAGTCGAGGCAAAGCATTTTCTCCAAGGATTTCAGGCACCGACTCTCTGAATTCAAAGTGAGGGTTTCTGCGCGGTTTTGATAAGGTGTGAATCAAGTCGCCCAACCAGCCGTTGCCGACCGACCTTGGTTGCTATTCGCTAAACCAAGGTTGCTGAACGATACTATCATTAGTAGATTAAGAATAATCCATGAACGATACCCAATCCCCCGTCGCGCCTTCCATGGAAGCCATGACAGGCAAGAGAAAACCCGGTCGCTTCTGGAGAGTGTTTTGGCTTTCCTTCCTCATGCTATCGCTCGCCTACGCTTGGTACTCCTTTTATGCACCTTCTAACCGCATCGCTTGGGCTGACAATTTTACGGTGGCGCAACAGCTAGCTGACGAATCGGATAAACCAATAATCATATTTTTCACCGCGAAGTGGTGTTCACCTTGCCAGATTATGAAGCGTCAAGTTTGGGCGGATGATGAGGTCATGAGTACGGTCAATGCAGCGTTCATCCCAGTGACGATTGACGTGGATAACCTTAACGCCGCCGAAACACTGAGTCGTTATCGCATTGGTGCAACGCCAACGACGATCATCACGGATTCCAAAGGAGAAGTTCTTCAGTGGAAACAAGGGGGGATGAGCAAAGCGGAGTTTCTTGAGTTATTAGGGATGCTGGAATCTTCTGCAGCCGAAGATTTGTAGATGTGAACGGGGCCATAGCGATTCTCCTAGCCAACGAAAATGTGCGGGTTGCAGCAGTGTCGTAGGTTTAAGCCAAAGAAAGAATGGCGCGTTCTGACGCGGGAAGTGAAGGATTTAGTGGACGATTAAGTCGGCCTGGTTGTCATCGTGCTCCCTGCCATTGGTTAAGAGATTGCCTATGCGAGTCAAAGGATCTCCACTTGATGCTCCATCACATTAGGTGGCCAAAGAAAGGGTTGCCCAACTTTCGCTCCGCGGGGCCCGTGTTAGACTGCCCACTGTTACGACGATTCTCCTAAAAACGGTGATTCCCCATGTTGAACGATAAGACCATTGAGACGCGCGTTGTGCACGCCGGATCAGATGCGAACCCAAGTCACGCGGTTTCCATGCCGATTTACCAGAGCTCTACGTTTCGATTCGACTCGTGCGATCATGGAGCTAGCCTTAGCGAGCAAGTGGCGCCTACCGAATTGTATTCGCGTTGGGGGAACCCGACGACGCGCGCGCTCGAGGAAGCAGTTATGGATTTAGAAGGCGGCGAGGCGGGATTAGCCTTTGCCTCTGGTATGGCAGCTGGTTCGGCAGCCGTTATGGCATCGGTAAAAAGTGGCGATCACTGTGTCGTAGCTAACTGCCTCTATGCGGGAATGACTGAGTTGTTTGAGGGCGTTCTTGATAGTTTCGGCGTCGAGACGACCTTTGTCGATCCGTCTGATCTAGCTGGGATGGAAGCTGCAATGCGCCCGAACACGGTGTTGATATATGTTGAGACGCCGGCGAACCCGACCCTAGCGATAACTGACCTGGCCGAGGTTGCACGCATCGCCAAAGCTCACGGCGCACTCTCTATTGCGGATAACACCTGGGCATCTCCCTTGAATCAACGACCACTCGAACTCGGTATCGACGCGGTGGTTCACTCAGCGACGAAGTACCTTGCCGGTCATTCGGATGTCATCTCTGGCGTCGCGGTAGGGGCCAAGGTTTGGATCAACCGAGTGTGGAAAATGTTGAAGATTTTTGGAGCGTGCCCAAGTCCGCACGACGCGTGGCTTGTTCTGCGCGGCATCAAGACTCTTGCGGTGCGTGTTCCTCGACAGAATGCCACTACGCAAGCCGTCGCCGAGTTCTTAGAAGGACATGCAGCGGTTTCGATGGTCCACTACCCTGGACTTCCGTCGCATCCCGGGCATGAGTTGGCGAAACGACAGATGCACGGCTTCGGCGGCATGCTCGCATTCGAGGTTGCCAAGGGTGAAAAAGCGGGGCGTGCAGTCATCGAAGCCTTGAAGGTTGCGACCCATGCGGTGAGTCTGGGCGGTGTTGAAACCCTCGCGGTTCATGCGGCCAGCACCACACATGCGCCGTTGTCGCCCGAAGCCCGCACCCGTGGTGGTGTCACTCCCGGCTTGATTCGCGTGTCTATCGGCCTCGAATCTCCGCAAGACTTGATTGCTGACTTTGACCAAGCGCTTAAGCATGCGGAATCTGTGACTAAGGCCCCCTCGAAATGAGCACGGAATCTCGTTGGAGCTAGAATTAAAAAACTTTTAGCGGATGCATCGGCGAAGATGGCACGCGTAAAACCTCGCCGCAAAACCAATTGTTGAAGTTTGGCGAATTCGCTGATGGTCCGGCACCACAGCTAAGAGCTTCTTCCTTCAAAGTCATTGGATAGTTAGCTGGCCTGTCGCTGAGGGCAAATTGGGGATTCGCTCCGTTACACAGGGATTATGAAACGATAATCTGATTAGAAGGAGAAGGCAAGAAGGTGACCATGAAACAGCAACCCACCCAAAAGATTCCCGAGCGCAGGCAGCTAAACCTTTGTCTCTTGGCCTTCCTGGTTGTTTGGTTAACCTCAACTATTTGGGTTTTCTTGAGGGTGGAAGTTGGATGGCAATTTTCACTAATCTTCGCCTTGGTAAGCATCATGGAAGCATTCTTTCTTGTCCCAGTATTCTTGGCTTTCTATTGGCTCAACCAGAAATCATTTTTAAACCGAGGTTTCCTTAATGGAGCTTGCAGCCGCATAGTACTTGGTGGCGTACTCGGATTGCTGTCTGGATGCTTCCAGTATTTATTTGACCTGAGAGAGGGAGATGTTGTCCAAAAAGTTGTTTTTTCTGGATCACAGGGTGTCGGCTTGGGAATCCTATATTCTTTTTTTCTGATGCGGGGAGTCCTCGCGAAGCGGTCTGCAAAAGTCAAAAAATCTAAGGAATCATCAACGATCCATCGGAGCGAATAGCGCGAATTCTCTTTGCTGGAATGGTTTCCTTTTAGCAAATCTCTGCAGACAAGCAGCGGTGCAAAAGGGCCGGAACGTCAAACACATAGATTCATTCAAATCGGATGGTGGTATACGGCGTCAAGAGTGTTGGTCCAGTTTGTTCCTGCCCCTTTCAAGGGCAATAGCAAGAGAAGATGAAATCGCACAGGCCCTTACGTCCAGGGCTATGGATGCAGACGAACCTTCCCATGAACCTGAATTTCGCTAAGGAGAAACCGAAAAAAAATGTCCGCATTGAGGACCTTACCCCAACGCGGACATCGACCGATCAAACGAAGTTCAAGGAAGAACGGTGAACTGAACTCCGTTGGTGGCGCTCAGATTCGGTATGCTAGCTATGACTACCTGCAAATTGGCAGTGACGCCACTTGCACCCGCAGGAAGGTTTATCGGAAGGAATACTTCGCCGTTATTGTCGACGGTCACCACTAAGTGGGCAAGGTCTCGATTGTTTAGCAGAGTCACGCCAGAAAAAGCTTGGCTGGTCTGCTGAGTTCCTACCAAGACATGCGCGTCAGCACCGACCTCAGCCTGTGAGAGATGGAGCAAAATTGAACTTCCGGACTGCGGGAGGTTATGCATCATCAAGGCCGGAAGAACGCCGTTCACTGGCGTGCCATTCCCATAGAAAGAATAGGAAGCGTCAATTGTGAAGTTGGCATTACTCGTGTCGCTATAGGTAGTAAAAGAGTTCACATGCATAGTGACGCGAATTCGCCCTTGACTGGTATCCAGGTCCGGCACCAGCCAGTCATAGGTGGATACTCCACCGGTGTACACGAGGCCGTCGACTACTTGGGTCCAGCTGTTACCGCCATCGGCTGAGAACTCAATTTCGTAAGTGACTAAGGAGCCATGGTCGATGACATCGATCCAGTCAATCGCAAAAGTTTGTTGGCCTTGCAGCATCTCACCGCCGTTGGGGCTGTTGACCTGGACATGGGCATTGGCCAGTGCGGCAAGGGCGGGGATGGCAAGGAGGGTGAGAAGTGGAGTTTTGAAGTGCATGAATCAGCTGAATGAGGGCTGTTGAAAGAACCTTAATCTTACCCGGTTCATGGAAACAAATCCGGAAAATGCATTCATGAGGGGAATGCTGTGGCAACACTGCGCAATTTGGCAGAAGATCCCCACGCTGTCCCTGTGGCTTGATTTCAAGCCTACGGAAGACTCTGGCCATTGCATCCTTAAGCAACCGGTGCCAACACAGAGGAGTGGTTACTTTCTTAGACGAATGGTTCCGCTTTGTTGCGCCGGCGGAACGAAAGTCGCAGGCACCCTGTATAGTGAATGCAAATGGATGAAGCATTGGTTACCGTGGCCGCATATCAAGATGCAATGGAGGCACATCTTGCATTGAATCTACTCGATGAGCACGGGATTTTCGGTTTGCTACAGGATGAGAATTTGTCACAAATAGGTTGGCACTTCACCCGCGCAATCGGAGGAGTGAAGGTTTGTGTTCCACAAAGTGATTTCGAAAATGCCGCGGAGCTTCTTGCTCAGCAAGAGAAACATGCTTCCGAGTTAAGAGGGGGAGAGTCTCGAGAGCAAAAGTTAGCTAGGATTCAACAGGGGAACCCCCAAAGAGCTTATCGTATGGCTCTCTTCAGCTTGTTTCTTCCACCTTTAGCTTTTTGGTCCTTGTGGATTGTTTATTGCGAGAGGACATCAGAGCGAAATGGAGAGTTCACCAAAGTTGACAGAAGCAACCTGAATCGGGCGGCAGTCCTCAGCGTTCTGATTTTGACTACCTTCACCCTCGTCTTGGTTTTAGATTAGGTCGCTTTGTCCGACAATAGAAAAATGGTCAAGTTTGAAATCATTACTGAAATCGATGCGCCGCCACTGGTTTGTTTCGATTTATCTCGGGATTTGGATTTTCACCTGGATTCCTTCGGGCATACCCATGAGACCATCGTTGGAGGGGTCCGTTCTGGACTGATTGAATGGAATGAAAGTGTGACCTGGCGAGCGAAACACTTTGGTTTCTACCATCGGCATACTTCAAAAATAACCGCATTTGATTCACCTCACCACTTTCGAGATGAAATGACGCAAGGAAGATTCTCGAAGTTTGCGCACGATCATTATTTTGAGCCAACAGCAACGGGGACGCGTATGAGAGATGTCGTCGAGTTCCAAGCTCCCATGGGTATCCTTGGACGGATGGTGGAAGCATTAGTTTTGAAGAACTACATGCATCAGTTGATTGCGGCTAGAAGTGAATCCCTTCGAATTCGAGCTGAAACAGGGGCGTGATGCTGCGCGCCAATCTTGCACGGGAATAAACTTGCGAGAATGCGGCGCTTCCGGCTGTTCGATGAATCCTTAAACCAGCGAGGACCAAATCACCCAGCTAAACTCTGCACCATGTTTCTAAGCTTTGGAGTGCTTGTCGATGCCTTGTTATTCGTCCTCGGCTGCTTTTGGTGCATTCACACCTATCACGATTTACCCAAGCACCTAAAAGAAATTCGTAGCACCAACCCCAAAACGGAAAAGTGGCCAGCGCTCTTTGTGCTTGGATTGAGTCTTCTCATCCTGCTGTGGATGATTGGGTTCGCCCGAAGGGTTTTGGGGATCTAAAAAACTTCGAAAAGGCCTCCGCCTCGGGTTTATCGATCGCCACTTCGGCGCATCGCACCACCACCGGAAGGGCCGCCCTGGCTTGAACTACCGGTAGAATCCGTGGTTGAGCCGCCGATGCCCTTGGTGCCGCCATCTCCTTGAATCTCAAGGATGCCTTCCTCCAGCATTTTTTTCACAGGAGGATGCTCAGCCGCCTTTGGACTGATCTGTCCCGTCATTTTCGGTCCTAGGCGCAGCATCTTGCCACCAGGCAGTGAGATTTTAAGTGGGCGCGGGGTTTTGTTGAGGATGTCCATGACACACCCATTCTATCCGCCCCGCACCCGTAGAACTCAGTCCCGGCGGGCTAGACTTGGCGGCACATGGAAGTTGCCGCGCAAACTTGGATTGCCCTTTTCAGGGGGATTAATGTCGGAGGAAAGAATCTCCTGCCAATGGCCACGCTCAGGGAAATCCTCGGCGGATTCGATCTCCAGAACATCCGCACTTATATCCAAAGTGGAAATGTCGTATTTGATGCGGTAGACATTTCCCCCATAGATCTTGCAAAGAAGATCGTGGAAGGGATTCAAGAGCGACAGGGTTTTAGTCCAAGCATTCTTTTGCTGACCCGTGCCCAGCTGCAGGCGGCCGCTGATGCGAATCCATTTCCAGGCGCGATCTCCGATCCGAAGTCTCTTCACTTTCTCTTTCTTGCCGAGCGGCCTGTCAGTCCAAATCTAGATTCCATGCAGAAAAAGAAATCCACTACCGAACGGTTTGTGCTCACCGACTCGGTTTTCTATCTTCATGCACCGGAAGGCATCGGTCGTTCAAAACTTGCAGCAGTTGCTGAAAAGAACCTTGGAGTCGTAACCACTGGCCGAAACTATCGAACCGTGAAAAAGCTTCTGGAAATGGTTCTGCAAGATGGAACCAAGAGCAATGGCGCTTAACCCTAAGTGCTTTTTTTGCCGCCGGCCACTCCAATGGAAACCGCAATACATCCGAGCGCTAAGAAAACGGTGCCCCAAGTGATGTCCACGAAATTCAGTGCGATGTCCGTTGCAAATCCAGTAGTCGTGTCGACTACGGTTGCCGTTGACTGCTCAAAAAAACCTTCTGGCTCCGATTCCATGAGACCTTGAAGGTATGGCCAAAGCAAAGATCCCCACATGAGCAATGCGGCAATCCGCGCGAAATTAACTTTTCCGCGGCGCAGCATGACGACGGCCGCAATGGCTGAAGCAATCATCACCACCGCCTCTAAACCAGCGGCATCCCAATAGCTAACAGATCCGTAAAGCGCGACATCTGCGGCTGGAGCGAAGGAGCCTAAGATCAATGCTAAACAGCCACCAAGGGCTAGAGTTTGGGAGTTCTTGCGGAGGAAGTTCATGTTAAGTAGTGCTACAAGGAGGATCGTTCCTCAATAGTAATTTATCTCTCGATTCAAACTACAGAATTTTTGAACGCTTGGTGCTGAATTCGTCATGGAGAACGGGTGAAACAACAAAAAAGGAGGCGCCCGCATCGAGCGCCTCCTTTACGTGCCCGGTTTCAATTATTCAATTATTGAATTGTTGCCTGATCGCCATTACTGAGAATTCCACTCATCACGTCGAGTGCCTGGAACCAAACGGTTAGTCCAGCAAGTCCAGCGGGAACATCTAGCCCGACTTGAGCAAAACCTCCGCTGTCGGCATTCGTTGTGGGCAGCTGCAGAATCGGCAGCGACAAGTCAGCGGTGCCATAAACCGTACCCGTTGGACCATTTCCAGAAGTACTGTATGCAAGAACTACGTCGCCAAGAGCAGTGCAATCCACAATCGTTGCAAAGGTGAACAAGCCAGAAGTCAAACTTCCAACAGTAAGCGCCGGATCCACGATGTAGCCAGCGGTGTCCCGCCAATCGGCAATCGTGTCCGAAGCACTGTTGAGCGACCGAGCATTGTCCTGGTTGACATCGCCCATAATCCACCCGTTGTAAGTCACGGTCGGACTCGAGAACCGCTTAATCCGGGTGCCCGGCGAGTATGCCATAACCGTGCGGTACTGATTATTCGAAGTGCGGAAACCATAACTGTAGGAATACGCAGCTGCACCAGCATTGAGAGGATCGTGCGCGCAACCCATATTGTGTCCAAGCTCATGACCAAAACTGTAATAGCCAGTAGCACAACTGTAGTTGGTCACGCTGAATGCCGAACTCTCAAAGCCAGGGCTGACGTTGGTCATGAGGTAAGCAATGCCACAGTACCGGCCATTTTGGCAAATCATGGCCACGCAATCGGCACCGTATTGATCACGCAAGGAGTGGACGATGTCCATGTTGCCGTCGGTTTGGCCGCGCAGGTCGGTGAGGATTTGGCTAAAGCTCGATGGCTCGATATAGCCAACCATTTCTTCCGTGTGTACCAACACCAAGCGCTGCGAGACACCACTTAGATTGTAGGCATCGTTCGTTTCTGTAACCGCAAGGTTGATTTTGCTGGTCATGCCATTGAGGCCACCACTCGCGTTTTTTGCGGCGGTAGAATAAACCACAAGCACGTCGATATCATTTCCACTTCCACGTTGCGCTTGCCCACTTCGTTGCAAGGAATCGCTTGAGAAAATTCCATGCGTGTCATTGGTGCCGCAATCGGGAACACCACTTGGGTCACTATGCCGTACCCAGTGCACGCCGTTGCCTGCGTAATCCACTTGATAAAGTTGATCTTGAAACTGAATGGTGGCCGAGATGGCATCGTCCATAACCGAAATGGTGACCGAGCCTTCTGCGTCATTTTGCAAACTTCCTGACCAAACCCAACCGCCGCCGTAAGCCAATTCCAGGCGTTCGAAAGTCGCGTGCAACTTGACGTCTTGGAATAAGTTTAGCTGTATTGCAGGATTCGCCGAGCCAGCCCGAGTGGTGTTGGCAAGTACATCAAGATTGACCTCTGCAAGATGCATGCGCAATGAAGGTGTAGAGGGAACTGCGCCGGGCAATCCGCTTTGAGTCGTTGCGGAAAAAAGCTGCGGCAAATCTTGGCTCACGGGAGCCGAGGTTTGGGCAACAGTTGGTGCGGTGCAAAGCGTGAACGCGAGCAGAAGGTGTGTAGGGTTCATGACGGGAGTAGGGAGGGTGAGGCCAAAATCGCCTTAGTCTGATTAGACCATGTCCAATCATCTCAAGTTCCTTTAAATTCAAAGTTTAGGGCGACAAACTTTGCGACGAGTGGGCTATATCCATTCCATTGCCAGCAGGTGCCTGCATAGGTTTTCGAGGGCCGGCGAGGTAAAGTGGGTGCATGCAAGTGGAGCGGATTGAACATGTCCAGTTGGCGATGCCGGCTGGCGAGGAAGGTCAGGCGCGAGAATTTTATGCAGGGCTTTTAGGTATTCCAGAGCAGCCGAAGCCACCCAAGCTCGCTGCTCGTGGAGGCGTTTGGTTTGAACGCGGCACTTTACGGGTTCATCTCGGAGTGGAAAGTGATTTTCGTCCGGCCCAAAAAGCGCACCCGGCCTTCTTGGTGACCGAGCTTTCGGTTTTAGTGAAACACCTCTTGGCTGCTGGCATGAACGTGAACCAGGACGATGCCTTGCCCGGATTTCACCGCGTCTATGTAGAAGATCCTTTCGGCAATCGCTTAGAGTTTATGGAGCCGCTTTAATTCAATGATTGCTCTTGTCGTTATTGCTGTTGCCGCCGCCATGATCCTGATGGAAGTTTTTGGCGCGGGGCGTAAGTGGCCGCAAGTGCGTGGGTGGTGGACTCGTGCCTTTCTATTGAATGGTTTCCAGTTTCTCATCGCCTTTCTCGCTCCGCTTACCTGGGATGCATGGATGTCCGGCCATCGCCTTTTCGATCTCGATGCACTCGGCACCACCGGCGGAGCGCTGCTCGGATATTTCGTCATCACCTTTGTGTTTTATTGGTGGCATCGCGCGCGCCACGATGTGGATTTCCTGTGGAGATGGTTTCATCAGGTGCATCACAGTCCGCAGCGCATTGAGATCATTACTTCCTTCTACAAGCATCCGATGGAGATTGTGATCAACAGTTTGTTCTCGAGTGCCATCCTCTATTTCCTTGTAGGGTTGAGCCCATTAGCTTCTGGTTATGCACTTCTGCTTACCGGACTTGCGGAATTGCTATACCATTGGAATGTGCGCACCCCATACTGGCTGGGATTCCTCATTCAGCGTCCCGAAAGCCATTGTGTGCATCATCAAGCAGGCTTGCATCATTACAACTACGCCGATTTACCGCTCTGGGACATGCTGTTCGGTACTTTCCGCAACCCAAAAACCTGGAACTTAGCCTGTGGCTTTGACGAGGCTTCTGAACATGAGCTTGGCTCCATGCTGAGAGGTAAAAAAGTCTCATGAAGTCCCGCTCCCGCTGGCCGCTTCCCGCCGCGGCGCTCTTGGTCGTTGGCTTTGCGCAAATGGGCGGCGATTTATTGCACGTGACTTCCATGAAAGGCATTGGCGCAGCTTGGATGTTCTCTCCAGCGCCCAAAGTGTTTTCCTCGGTGAATGGATTCGAAACCTACTCGACGCAAACTTTCTTAGAATGGGAGGATAAGCAGGGGGGCAGTCACTCCATCGAGTTCACCCCGGAAACTTATGCCAAACTTCAAGGCCCCTACAACCGACGCAATATTTTCGGCGCAGCTCTTGCCTATGGTCCGGTGTTTGCGGAAGACGAAAGGTTGAGGCCCTTATTGCGCTCTGTTGTTGCTTACGCTTTGACCGAAGAGGCCCCTTTATTGGTGGAACTTGGCGTAGATGTCGAAGCGGTAGTCTGGCCAATCACCTTACGTTATGTTCCCGCAGAAGGTACAGAAATGGGTGATTTGCCGCGCATTTTGGAGATTCCACTCCCATGAAAAACGGTTGGACTGGCGGGCAATACAGCATTTTTAGGGTTGCCTTGGGAGTGTACCTCATGGTGCATTGTTTGCACCTCATTCCATGGGCTCCGGAAATGTTTTCGAACGTTGGAGTTCTGGCCGATGGAAGCCTGAGCCCCTTCCTAAACCAGTTCCCGAATATCCTCGCACTGTGGGACGGCCCGGTGTTTGTCACTGGTTTCCTCATGTTCGCCGTGATTCTTGCCTTCCTATTTGCGGCTGGATGGCACGATCGATGGGCAGCCATTCTGCTTTGGTACGTGCTCGCTTGCCTATTCGGACGCAACCCACTGATTTTAAATCCTGGCTTGCCTTATGTCGGGTTGATGCTTCTTATTCACGCAATGCTGCCAATCGCTCCCTATGGTTCATGGATTGCGCGCGGCCGCGTCGACCCCGATGGTGGTTGGAAAATGCATCCTTCCTACTTCGCCGTTGCCTGGATACTCATGGCCGTCGGCTACACCTACAGCGGATACACCAAACTCATGAGCCCGTCCTGGCTTGATGGTTCAGCCTTTTCGCGTCTCTTGGAAAATCCGTTGGCTCGGCCCGGCTTTATTCGCGAGTTCGCCCTGCAGCTACCGGACTGGTTCCTACAAACAACCACCTATGGAGCTTTGGTCTTGGAGTTGGCCTTTGCACCCCTTTCCTTACTCCGGAAGATACGACCCTGGCTTTGGCTTGCCATGTTGTTGATGCATTTAAGTCTCATCGTCCTCATTGATTTTGCTGACTTAAGTTTGGGCATGGTACTGCTTCATCTTTTTACCTTCAATCCAGATTGGCTACGCCCACGCCTCGCGCCCAAAGCGGAGATCTTGTTCTTTGATGGCTCTTGCGGACTTTGCCACCGATTCATTCGAACGGTTCTTGCAGAAGAGCGAAATCCAATCCCTATTCGAATCGCTCCATTACACGGTGAGGCCTTCGCCCAAGAAATCTCACCGGATCAGGGGAAGTTGTTGCCCGATAGCTTGATCCTAAAGACGCATGACGGCAGATTGCTGATGCGAACCCAAGCCGTGTGTCATCTCTTGCACCGATTCGGCGGTCTGTGGCGGGTCCTAGCCTGCCTCCTACAAATTATTCCGAGAGTGATTCGAGATGCTGGCTACAACGGGCTTGCCCGCATACGTTACCGCCTATTCAAGCGTCCTGCAGATGTGTGCCCTCTCCTGCCAGCGCATTTACGCAATCGCTTCGAGATGTAAGGCCTGGACAGCGAAAAGCATATTATTCGCCACTCCCGCAGGCTATAGTGCTTCTATCCCCTCGACTTTCTGAAAATCCTCGCTGGGGTTCAAGCAATGTCAAAACTAATTGACGAACTAAAAACGGATCATGTAAATCTTTCTTCCGCGCTTTGTGAAGTTGAGAAGCTCGGGGTTACAACCGCCCAAGGGCAAGCGGTGCTTACTGAGGCAAAAGCTGCCCTTTTGGCACATCTGCAAAAGGAAGACCAAGAGATGTACCCGCTCTTAAGGGAGGCTGCCAAATCCGACTCAAGCCTACAGCAGAAGTTGAATAGTTATGCTTTTGACATGACTCAAGTCAGTCAAGCCGTTCTTGCCTTTTTTGCCAAGTATGAAGGGAATGTGCAGAGCCCTGATATCGAAAAAGACTTTCGAGAGATCTACTTGGCTTTGACGAAGCGCATCATTAGTGAAGAAAGCAAACTCTTTCCTGAGTATGACCGTCTCGTAGTGCAGAGAAGTTGATTGCTTGCACGGTTCCTTTATTTGTGTAGGTGAAGAGGGTTGCGGCTCTAAAATAGGCCATGGCAAACGAAGGCTACCACGAACCGATCGAAGAACTCAGCGATGAAACGCGCGACATGCACCGCGCCATAACTTCTCTTATGGAGGAGCTAGAGGCGGTAGATTGGTACAACCAACGCGTGGATGCTTGCAAAAACGATGAGCTAAAAGCGATTCTGGCGCATAACCGAGACGAGGAAAAGGAGCATGCAGCCATGGTCCTAGAGTGGATTCGGCGTCAAGATTCAACCTTTGATAAAGAGTTGAAAGAGTTCCTTTTCACCGATAAACCCATCGCGCACGATTAATCAGCGCTTGCATTTCGCAATTGCCAAAGTGAGTCTTAGGTGAAAACGGCAACGGCGGAGTAGAATAGGGCCATGAACGACTTCTTGGTGGCCGCGCTCTACAAGTTTGTTGCACTCCCAGATTTTGAGGCAATGCAAACCCCGCTTTTGGAGGTTTGCAGGAACCACGAAGTCAAAGGGACCTTGCTGCTTGCATCGGAAGGCATCAACGGCACCATTGCCGGGCCGGTCGATGGCATCCGCGCCGTGGTCGATTATCTGCGTTCTGATCCACGTCTCGCTACTTTAGAGACGAAACAGTCCTTCGCATCCACGCCGCCATTTCATCGTATGAAGGTGCGATTGAAGAAGGAGATTGTGACGATGGGGGTGGAGAACATTGACCCGAATCACATTGTGGGTACTTATGTGAAGCCGAAGGATTGGAATGCACTGATTGAAGATCCAGATGTCATCCTTATCGATACGCGTAACGACTATGAGGTGGCCATCGGTACTTTCAAAGGCGCGAAGGACCCGTTGTTGAAGACTTTCCGTGAGTTTCCGGCTTGGCTGCGCGAGCAAATGAAGCATCGCGACCAGCCCAAGGTGGCCATGTACTGCACTGGCGGAATCAGATGCGAAAAATCAACAGCCTTCCTTAAGCAAGAAGGTGTGAACGAAGTTTTTCATCTGGAAGGTGGGATTCTCAAGTACCTGGAAGAAATCCCGCAGGAGGAAAGCCTATGGGAAGGGCAATGCTTTGTGTTTGATCAACGCGTCTCCGTCGGCCATGGTTTGAAAGTCGGAAATTATGAGCTTTGTCGCGCCTGCCGTAATCCAATCTCTGCTGCCGATAAAGAGTTGCCGCAGTATGTAGAGGGTGTCAGTTGTCATCAGTGCGAGCACAAATCAACTGCACAACAAAAGGCAAGCTTTACCGAACGCCAAAAGCAAATGGAGCTGTCCATCGAGCGTGGGGAAGTACATTTGCGTGAAGGCGTTCCGGTCCAGGGTCCTGCGCACTAATTGCGGCGAATGGCCGTGACTCCGCCGATTCTGTTTAGCTTTCGCCGTTGCCCTTATGCCATGCGTGCGCGATTGGCTTTGGCAGTGAGCGGGCAAGCGGTCACTTTGCGTGAAGTGGAGTTGAAAAATCGTCCGCCTGAAATCTATGCGGTATCGCCCAAAGGCACCGTCCCAGTTTTGGTTTTGGACGATGGCACGATTCTCGAAGAAAGCCTAGAAATCATGCACTGGACGCTTGGCAATAGCGATCCACTTTTATGGTTGGGGTCTAGTCATACGCAGAAAAAATCTATCGACCTGCTGATTCAGCGCTGCGATGGTGACTTCAAACACAACCTCGATCGCTATAAATACGCCAATCGTTATGAGGGCGTGGATGCAGAGGAACATCGTGCAAAGGCTTGCGAATTCCTTTTTCACTTACAGGAGCTCTTGCTGCAGCATAAGTTCCTCCTCTCCGATCAAGCCTGCCTTGCCGATATGGCCTTGGCCCCATTTGTGCGCCAGTTTGCCTTTGCCGACCGCCCTTGGTTCGATGTCCAGCCCTGGCCTCAACTTCGTGCCTGGCTCGATGCCTTCTGCGCATCGCCGCTTTTTGCCAGTGTCATGTCCAAGCAACAGCCGTGGACGCCTGATGCAGAGGCGCTAGAGGTGGACTGGTCCTGAGCGCCCTTGTTGCGCGATGTAAAGAATCCTTGACACGACAGCGGTGTAAAGTAAACTTGACACCATGTTTGATTCACCCTCGTACGAAGAAAAGAGTGTTTGGATTCAGTTGCTCACCATCCTTAGCGTACAAGGAGCCTACTTTGTCAAAGCGAGCGTTATGTTGCAGGGCGGGAATCTAGAACTCTCTGCCTACGCAAAGAGCTTTGTTGGCGCATTGATTGTTCAGATCGCGGTCATTGTGGGCGGCCATGTTTTTGCCGCGCTGATGGCGACGCCGGAAAAAACCGATGAACGGGATCTCCTGATTGCGTGGAAAGCAGAGAGCCGCTCTTCTTGGGTTATGGGGGTCGGAATCTTTGCGGCCATCAGCGCCATGCTTCTGAAGATTGAAGTCGTTTGGGTGGCGCATATATTGCTGCTCTCTCTATGCTTATCCGAGATTCTCAAGGATGCTCTACAAATTGTGGCCTATCGCCGTGGTGTTTGATTTTGGCAAAGCAGAAAACCCTTGTTCAGAATAAAATCCGGCAGCTGCGTTTTGAGCAAGAGCAAATGACGCAACAGGATTTAGCTATTGCTATTGGTGTGACTCGGCAAACAGTGAATGCCATTGAGGGTGAAAAGTATTCACCATCCTTGGAGGTTGCCTTCCGCATTGCCAAAGTGTTTGCAAAGCCCTTAGAAGAAGTCTTTCAATTTGAGGAAGATTGACCGACCGTGAGCGTGCGCAAGTCCGCATAAACGGGATAGTGGTCTGAGCCCACGGAACGAGTGCGTGCAAAATCCGAAATGCCGATATCGTCGGAGTGCAGAATATGGTCGAGTGGAATCAACAAAAGAAACTGATGGCTTGGCCATGTGGGCATCCATCCTTTTGCAGCGGATTGTAGAGACCCGGTGGTGCACATCGCGCGAAAGGCGGGGGACCAACTGGCAGTATTGAGGTCGCCAGCCACCACCACAGGAGTTTCGCAATCGGCCGCGAAACTCGCAATCGCCTGCAACTGGGCATTGCGGTTCCCCAGTGCTCGTTCGCTAATCGGCGGAATCGGATGCGTCGCAACGAGGGTGAGGGGGGGATCCATTTGAAGAGTTGCGGTGATGGATGGCAAACGGGAATCGAAATAGCGGACCCCTCCTTCAAGTGGCAGGCGACTCCACATCGCAACGCCGAAGTTATCGCTGCGCGGATGAGAAATGCGGTAGGGGAAGGATGCCTCGAGAGGTTGTAAGGCATCGAGCCACAACTCGCTCACTTCTAGAAGAATGAGGACGTCGGGATGGGTCTCGTTCACGACATCGAGGAACTTTGCGTAATCGGTGTTGCTGGTTAATACGTTGCTGACCATGAGGCGGACATCGTCCTGATGAGCTTTCACGCGAGCATGGCCGAGGAAGCTGGGGGCAAGGATGAAGCCATGCCCGCAACAGGCGAGTGCAAAAACAAAAGCTAGCCGGCGCCGTTTCCAGCAGAGTGCCGCGGCAATCAGATTGCAGAGAAACAGCTGTAAGTGAAAACTCGTCAGTGGGCCAATCCACCAAAACCCAAACGGGAGGATGGTGAGGCAAGAAGCTAGGAGCAAACCGCAAAGAGAAAATAGGAACAGCTTTGACCGCACCGGCTCATCCTAGCGCCGCATTCAGGGCGGCGCATCTATCATGGGTTTTCATGACGCAGAAAAAATGGAGCTGGCACCCAGAGACTTTCAAGGAGGGGAGTGTGTTGGCGTTTCATCCGCTGCGCCACGGGCAAGACATATCCTTTGCAGACGCAATCCAAGCTTTACAGGACGACGCCACCTTCCGTTCTTCGTTGACGCAGGTTCTCGCTGATTGTCCATTCACCGCATTACGCTGGGAAACTCCTCGGATCACCGAATCCACCCTTCAGCGGCGTTTTGAATTCGTGCTCCTTGACAGCGCGTATTTGGATGTCCCCTCGAACCCGCGAGATTTTCAAGAGCATTTTGATAACGCAGGTTCCTCTCAAGCCGTCGCTTTTTACAATTTAGGGCACGATGGCATCATGATTGCGCCTTGCCCTTTAAGCGATACTTCTTGTTATGCTCACCTGGCAGCCTTCGCGCGCTTTGCACCGAAGGAGCAGCAACACGATTTCTGGGAGTTGGTTGGCAGTACCTTGCAGCAACGAATTTCAGAGGAGCCGGTTTGGTTGAACACTGCAGGTGGCGGGGTCGATTGGTTGCATGTGCGTTTGGATGACCAGCCAAAGTATTATGCTCATGCACCTTTTGCACGGAGTCATCTGCGGTGAAATCAAATAGACCACGTAGAATTCTTATCACCGGGGCTTCCGGACTGCTCGGCACCGCACTCACCCACGCCTTGTCCGCAAGGGGCGATGAAGTGATTCCCCTTATTCGTGGAGCAAATGATTCCCAATGCCCCACCTGGGATCCAAGTGCAGGGGAAATAGATTTAGGAGAGATTGGCGCGCTCGACGCCGTCATTCATCTTGCTGGCAGCAATGTTGCGCAAGGGCGTTGGAGCCCGGAGCGTAAGAAAATCATCCGTGAAAGCCGTATTGCTGCGACGCAGCTTTTGTCCCTTGCACTGGCCAATCTTCCAAATAAGCCTAAAACCATGATTTCGGCTTCGGCAGTGGGCATTTATGGAAACTGCGGCGATGCAATCCTTGAGGAGGACTCTCCCGCCGGGCGTGGTTTTCTCGCGGAACTTTGCGCGCAATGGGAAGCTTCCACGAAAAGTGCTGAGACCGCAGGGATTCGAGTCCTTCACGCGCGCATTGGTGTGGTTTTAGATTACCAGGGTGGAGCGCTCAAGAAAATGTTACTGCCTTTCCGCCTAGGGCTTGGCGGAACCTTGGGTGATGGAGCGCAATACATGAGCTGGGTAAGCCTGCGCGATGTTGTTGGCATGATGCAATTTCTAATCGACCAACCTGCACTGAAGGGCCCATTCAATCTAGTCGGACCACAGGCCATCACCAATCGTGTGTTCACCAAAGCTCTGGGGAGCGCCCTGCGACGTCCGACAGTGTTGCCCATACCTTCTTTTCTGCTGCGCTTCTTGTTCGGCGAAATGGCCAACGAGCTACTCCTTTCCAGCACGCGTGCTGTACCCAAAGCACTGCGTGATGCGGGCTACTCATTCCAAGACGCCGACTTAGCGGTGCTCTTGGAAGGTCAAGATTGAGACTATTCCTCGCTAGGTTCGAGCACGGCCTTGAGTCGTGAGAATTCACGATCGCCTCGAATCAAAGGGTTTTTCCGCGCGAGATCCCAGGCGCTTTTGCCCGCGTGACTCAGCTTGGTTTTGTCTGCGCCAGATTCCAGGAGAAAAAAGACTGCCTTGGGATCGTCGTTGTTGTGCGCAGCGCTCAGCAAGGGAGTGAAGCCTCGCGGGCTGGCGAACTCAAGGTCGGCACCTGCATCCACTAATAGTTTGATCACCGCTACGCGCGGATTTCTTGCTGCTGTAACGAGAAGGGCGGTGTAGCCTGTTTCAGTGATGGCGTTCACATCGGCGCCAGCATCTAGAAGAACACTTGTGACTTCTGGGTTTGGATTGTCTCGAGCGGCAAATAGGAGAGGCGTTGCGCCGGGATGACGATGCCCACCGAGTGTGCGTGAATCAACTTTGGCACCGGAAGCCAGTAGCTTTCTCACGACGTGCGGGTTGGGGTTGCTTTTCGCAGCGAAATGTAGAACGGTGAAGCCGTCAGATTCACGCGTAGATTCAATATCGCAATCGGCGTCCAGGAAAACGTCGAGGACATCAAGGCTGCGATTGTCGGCTGCGGCAATTTGAAAGGCTGTGCGTGCGAGTGAATCCTGCACATCAATCGGAGCGCCGAAATCGAGGAGGAGCTTCACTAAATCGGGGTTGGTGCTTTTGCTTGCAACAAGCATGAGTGGAGTCATGCCATTGTGATCAAACCCGTCAGGGCGCGACCCCGCATCGAGCAAGAATTGAATGCGCTCGAAATCTGGAAGTGCTTCACCTTTCTTGTCGTATAGTCCATCGGCAGCAAACACCAAAGGGGTCCACGAAGATCTGTAGATTGCATTTACGTTGGCGCCCGCAAAGGCAAGCGTCTTGCAAACCTCAAGATTGGGGTTGAACTCAACGGAAGAAAGAAATGGAGTCATGCGATCCACGCCGGTGGCTTCTAGTTTGGCTCCTGCATTCAGCAGTACACGAATGACTTTTGGGTTTGGATTGCTCTGGGCAGCAAAACCCAATGCGGTGGTTCCACTTTGCATCTTTGCGTGGATATTGGCTCCATGATCAAGCAGTAGTTGGTGGATTTCTGGGTTGGAGTTGGAGTGTGCGGCTAAAGCAAGAGCGGTCCAGCTTTCTTCCTCGGTCACAGCATGCACATCGGCCCCCGCCTCAAGTAGATGCTGTATGAAAGCGGGTTCCTCGCGGCTTTTGGCAGCCCAAAGCAGGGGGGTATAGCCAGCTGAATCGCGAGTCTCTAGGTTCGGCCCAGCTTGTAACAGGGGGAGTAAAACCTCTCCATTTGGATTCCACTGGACAGCAGAGTCAAGTACACGGTCTCCATGAACATTAACGTTATCGATCGAAGCACCCGCTGCAATCAAGAAGGCCAGGATTGCTGGTTCAGGATTGCTTGCTGCGGCAAGGTGCAAAGCTGTCCAAGAATCGACGTCCTTTGCTTCCAGGTCCGCGCCAGCATCGAGTAGAACGGCGAGTACTTCTGGATTGGAGTTGCTTGATGCAGCAAACATCAATGGAGTTCCCAGAGTGGTGGAAGGTGCACGCAACTTTGCGCCAGCGAGGAGTAAGTTGCTGACGAACGCTGGGTTGGTGTTTGCTCCCGCTGCATGGTGCAGGCTAGTCCAACGATTATGGTCGATGGCGTGTACCTCGGCACCAGCGAGAATTAGGGTCGCGAAGATATCTGGATTCGTTCCCCAAGATGCTGCAGCCATCATGGGCGTCATGCCACGGTCGTTTCGTGCGTTAATCTTTGCCCCGTGGTTTAGCAAGACGTTTGCAACAGCCGGGTTCGGATTCGCCACGGCGAAAAAGAGCGGAGTCGATAAATGCGTACTTCTCGATTCAATATCCATCCCTTGCGCGATTAGCCAGGAAATGACCTCTGGATTGGGATTGTATTGCGCAGCGAGAGCTAAGGCCTCAATCCCAATTTCGTTTTTTGATGCGAGGGTGATCCCTGGCGCAAAATTTTCCACCGCAGCTTGCACTTCCTTCAGGCTACCCGATTTATAGGTATCCCAATCTTGCGCAAAGGACGATGCACTGCCCATGCAGAACAGGAAGAAAGCGAGCACGATCCTGATGTTCATGACCCCACCAATCCTTGCAGCCATTTTTGAAACTCGATGTCTAGTATCTCCAAGTCCTCACCGAATTTGCGCCGGAAGAGTTCCATTGCCGGCGCACTATTCGATGCCCAAGTATTGCCAAGTTCTGCGCCCAAAGCGCCACCATGACATTGGGCTTCCCATTCTGAAAACTTCTGCCGCACTTTCTTACTCGCATCCAGACGCATGAAGCGCATAAAGGCCCAAGATTGCACATAAAAGCGCAAGGCCTTATCGCGATCTTCTGCAAACAAGCTCAAGGCGTCTGCGGATAGCAGGCCTTCGAGAGTGAAACGGTCGGTGGGGTTATTCAAGGATGCAATGCGATGCTCGGCCATTCGCCCACGTGTGGTGAGAGTGGTGCCATCCCATTGCATAGTGCCTTGACCAGCAAAGTATTCAGCAAATCCCTCCGCATACCAACTTGGCATCACCGAACGTGAAACGCTCATGGTGTAAAGGTGGGTGAGTTCGTGCAGGGTTACGGCATAGAGGGAATCTAAGTCCAGTTCCTCCATGCAGACCACCGCAGTAAATCCGGTCCTCTGCGCGAATCCAGTGACCGCTTTCAACTCCGGCTTTCCAATCGTATCGATATACGCCTCGTAGGAAACTCGGTCTGGGAAGAGGAACAAGTTGAGCCGCACGCCTGGGCGCGCATGCAAGGCTTCTTCCAGCTGCGGCATGAGGGCTTGCGCTAGTTGAAAAAGCTTTTGCGTTTCCTCAAGAGTAAGAGTGGAACGCACACGGAGAGCTTCTGACTCGACCTGTTGGATGGCATCGATGTCTGGAATGAGGCTGAGGAACTCATCGCGCAGATAGAGCACGTCGTTAATGGCCACGGCCCGGTCGCGGAATTTCAGTGACAGTTCCTCTGGAATCGATGCGCCAGCAACCTTGAGTTTGCCTTGCTTATCGAAATCCAAGGGCTCGGCGCGTTTCCGCAAGATGGATTCATATTCCGCCTCAGCCTCAAACGGCAAATTCTTTTTCCACGCATACTTTGCTAGATCTAAACGATCTTCTTCATCGTCACGATGCATCTTTTTCGCCTTCTTGGCATAAGCGGAAAAAGTGGCACGCTTTGCCGTGGGGCGGTCCTTCCAAAAGGCATCGCCATAGCCCTTCATGATGCTCAGGACTCGATTCGCTGGAACATACTTGCCCTCTGAGGCTTCAACGGCGGCATAGAATTGCGCGGAAGCTTGCGCATCAAGTCCACGTTTGCGACACCACATGCCAAGTTCGAGGTGACGCTTGCCGGCCTCCGCAAAAGTTTCGTGCTGCTTCTCTTCGAAACCGGTTTGTGCAGAACTCGATGAAGTTGTCAGCGCGCTGAGGCCAAATAGAAGCAGCCATAAGGAGAAACGGTGGGGCGTTAGCATGAAATCAACTCCAGCCTACCACGCCTTCCAACCTCGACGTCTCGCCTCAGCCCGCGTATCATTCGCGGCGGAGAACTCTCCCTCATGGACAAAATCCTTCTCGAACGCAGTGGCGCCCAGTGTGAGATGTGCACTGGTACCGATCATCTCTCTTCCATTTCCGTGCCGCCCGATGCCGATGGCGCTGTCGACCGCAACCTCATGGCATGCGCTACTTGCCAAGTCCAGGTGAGTAAGGAGAGCCCGATGGATCCAAACCATTGGCGTTGCCTCAACGATTGTATGTGGAGCGAGGTTCCTGCGGTTCAAGTGATGTCCTGGCGTATGTTGAAACGCCTGCACTCCGAAAGTTGGGCGCGTGATTTATTGGACATGCTTTACCTCGATGAAACCATGCTCGCATGGGCCGAAGCTATTTCCGACGATGCAGAGGAAGAAGCTGCCGTCAAACATGTCGACAGCAACGGCAGTACTTTGGAAGCCGGCGACATCGTGACGTTAATCAAAGACCTCGTCGTGAAGGGCGGTGGATTTACCGCGAAACGTGGAACTGCAGTACGCGGCATCACTTTGGTCGCGGACAATGCCGAGCACATCGAGGGGCGGGTGAACGGTCAAAAAATTGTGATCTTGACTCAGTTCGTAAAGAAGTCATCGTAAGCTAGAGCATGTCTGTTCTTGATCATCTCGCTTCTGCCCAAGGCCGGCGGGATGAGGTCCCGAATGTAGAACTTGCCCAACGCTTGGTCGCGCAGAGCGACTCCAAGGGAATCAAGGAATTGGTGGGGGCTTTGCATCACAAGAAGAAAGCCATACGGCACGATGCCCTCAAAGCCTTATATGAGGTGGCAGCATTACAACCCGATTTGGTAGCCCCCTATGCGGAAGATTTTCTCGGACTCTTAGGGCATAAAGACTCGCGCATGGTGTGGGGAAGCATGACCGCATTGGGCAAAATCGCGTCCCTTCAAGCCAAGTTGCTCAACAAATATTTCGAAGTCATATGCAATGCGATGGAGCGCGGTTCGGTCATTGCTTGCGATCATGGGGTCAAGGTTCTCGCTGCCGTTGCCGCACGGTCGGGAGGAAGTGGGAATAAATTCTTTGACTACCTCTTGGAACATTTACGCACCTGCCGTTCTAAGGAAGTGCCGCAGCATGGTGAAAGTGCTTTTGTAGCCGTCCGTGCAAAGAACGCCAAAGCGTTTAAGGCAGTCCTAATCGCGCGGCAAAAAGAGTTCACTCCACCGCAGGCACGACGTATCCACAAACTTCTTCAACAAACCGAGGAGCTTCTGTGAAAAGCATGCATTTCCGAGTAGCGCGACCGACCCAGGATTTGTCGGCCACGATTCATTTTTACAAGCTTGGCCTCGGGTTTGAAATTCTAGGCGGCTTCGAAAACCACGATGGCTTCAGCGGCATCATGCTTGGTCATCGAGAATCTGAATATCACTTGGAATTTACTCAAAAGGCCGGTGGGGAAATCGGTCCCGCTCCAAGCGAAGAGAATCTACTGGTGTTTTACATTCCTGATAGCGCTGCCTTTCAGCATGTGTTGGGCCGAATGAAGGAAACTGGGTGCGAGCCAGTCCAATCTTGCAATCCCTACTGGGACGTGCGTGGAGTCACCTTTGAGGACCCCGATGGCTATCGCGTGGTGTTGCAAAACACTAGTTGGCCAGTGGACCCTTGAACCTTTCTTGCCGATTCGCGCCAGTCATCTGCATCTCATAGATTCCGTATAGAATGTGCACCGGATGAAGAAGATCTTGACTCGCCTTCTGACATGGACTGCCTTGAGCATTCTTTGGGTCGCGACTGCCGCGGCCCAAGAAGACGGCGTGCTTCAGGCCGAATTGCAAGAAAAGTTCGAACATAAAATGGAGAGTGCATTTGCCTCCAGTGGTAGCTGGCTGACCGATTACGAGTTAGCGCGCAAAATCGCAAAGCAGGAGGGGAAGTTAATGTTCGTCTACTTCACCCGGTCCTATGCGCCATGAGCGCCATGCTTAAAACTGGAGAGCGGTGCGCTTTCCGATAAGAGTTTTGCAACATTCAGCGAGAAGGTGGTCCCTCTATTACACATTACCACCAACATCGAGGGCCGCCTCAATGATGACTTGCTTGAACAAATGGGAGGGCGCGGTTTCCCGTCCATACGTTTTATTGATGCCGGCGGCAATGTGCTGGGCAAACCCAGCGGCAACAGTGTGGTTCAGTTTGAATCGACCTTGGTGGACATCCTCAACATCCAGAAGCTCGAACAACGTATCGACGCCGGTGAAGAGAATCTTGAAGACGATCTCTTTCTGGCCAAGTTACGCATGGGTGTCATTCCCTATATTTTTGCAAAAGCCAAAGCCGCCACTTTTGAAAACTTCAGCGTAGAGCAAAAAGCCGAGGTCACTCAACTTCTGCTCAATCTAGAAGTCGCGTCTTTGCTTTCTGGACGCAAAACCACGCAAGGATTTCAATATGCAACGCGCCGTTTCATCGAAATGATGCAAGCCAAAACCTTGCCGACAGGCGATGCGCTCGGAGATTTTTGGCACCACCTCAATCAGCATGCGGAGCAGGAGGAGAACATCGGCCTCTTTGCTAAGAGTTTGCAGGGCATGAAGAATGTCTATGGAATCGATGAAGGCACCAGCGTGTTTTTTGATCAGCAAGATGCGCGTTTGAGGGAAATGCGGAGTCAGACTGAAGCCGCGGACTAATCGCAATGGATTTGGGAAATCAACTACCTACCCTCGAAGGCGAGCGGGTGAACCTGCGCTGGCTGACCGAGGCTGACCGCGATGCACTTTTCGATGTTTTCAGTGATCCGGAAGTTATGCAGTTTTGGAGTTCTTCGGCCTGGACTGATCCAACCCAAGCCTCGCAATACATTGCTGCTATTCATGAATATTTCGAACAAGAGGAGCTCTTTCAGTTTGGAATTTGCCTGAAAGAGTCGAATACCATAGTGGGGGCTTGTACCTTGAGCGGGGTCGACTTAACTCAGAAACGAGCTGAGGCTGGCATCATCCTGGGTCGGCCTTCTTGGGGCCTGGGACTGGGGACCGAATCCCTTGAAATCCTGCTCGCCTGGGCCTTCGAACAGCTTGGCCTGATGCGGATTGAAGCAGACATCGACCCGAATAATCCACGTTCCTTGGCTTTGTTTGAAAGGCAAGGGTTTCAGCGTGAGGGGCTATTGCGCGAGCGCTGGCGGGTGCATGGCGAGGTCCAAGATTCGGTTTTTCTTGGACTGCTTAGGCGGGAATGGAAAGGGGCGTAGCTAACATAGGGCTTCGAAGTCCTTGAGCATCCCATGACATCCTCAAATACGCCTTCTGCCCAGGCGCCGTCTTCTCCAGAATCCGGACCAGTTGTTCTGCTCGGCCGCATCGTAGGCCTTGTTGGCCTGCTATTTTTCTTCCTGGTTTCGATCAAGTTGCTCGAAACAGGCATCAAGATGCTTGGAGCAGATTATACGGATAACCTTTTTCAAGGTGTCTCGAATCCACTGGCTGGACTTGCCGCAGGAATTTTGGCGACCGTTTTGGTGCAGTCTTCTTCGGTATCCACCTCCACCATTGTGGCTTTGGTCGGATCCGGCACTTTATCGGTAGAGCTAGCTGTTCCTATGGTGATGGGCGCCAACATTGGTACCACCATTACCAATACGCTGGTTTCCCTCGGCAGCATTGGGCGACGTGCGGATTTCCGCCGTGCTTTTGCGGCAGCGACGGTGCACGACTTCTTTAACATCCTTGCGGTAGTGATTTTTCTACCGTTGCAAGTGATGACCGGATTTCTTTCGACTTGGGCCGGCTGGATTGCACACAAACTCCCAGTGGGTGACGCCGGTGGAAAATTCAATAGTCCAATTAAATCGGCAGTCAAGGAATCGGCACATTGGGTGCAGGGGCTTTTGGAATCCATGGGGATGTCCAGCGGATGGTTGTCCTCGACTCTGCTGATCGTTGGTCTTATTTTGATTTTCATCTCATTGACTACCATCACTAAATTGATGCGTAAGGTTATTGCGGATAAAGCAGAGAAAGCGGTCAACAAGGCGCTGAAAAAAGCGGGCATTATCGGCATTGTCATTGGCATGCTGATTACCTTTGCCGTACAAAGTTCCAGTATTACCACCTCGCTCATGGTGCCACTGTGCTCCTCCGGCGTCTTGACTCTGGACAACGCATTCCCGGTCATGCTTGGCGCTAACATCGGCACCACCATTACTGCGTTTCTCGCCTCGTTGGCAACGGACATCAATGGCCTGCATATTGCCCTGGTGCACGTGCTATTTAACATCTGCGCGACTAGCCTGATTTATCCATTTAAGTTTATGCGCAACATTCCCATCCGCATGGCTCGCGGCCTTGCGATACGTGCTGTTCGCAACAAGATGATGGTGGTGGTTTATATTTTCGCCCTGTTCATCCTCACTCCGCTTCTTACTCTGTTCATCCTGTAAAACCATGTTCGACTGGCTTAAACGAATCCAATCTAGTGTTACTTCCGCAGAGGAAGTTCTCCAATACTTCGAGCAGATGCTTGAGGACGGTCGTTACATGTTTGAAACGGCGTCGAACACTTTGCTTGCTGGCACCGACCCTGATTTGGTGAAGGAGGATTTGTGGGCGACGGACAAACGCATCAATAAGTTGGAGCGGCGGATCCGTCGTCGGGTGATTACTCACCTCACCATGCATGGAACGGGTGCAATTTCCAGTGATCTTGTGCTCATGAGTATTGTGAAAGATGCCGAGCGCATTGGCGACTACTGCAAGAACATCTTTGACCTATCCTTGTTGGGGAAGCAGGTGACTCCAGAAGCGCTGGGGGACTTGCTGGAGTGCAAGTCTTCGATTACGCGCTTATTGGCCAAAGCGCGGAACATCTATAAGTCGGAAGATCTGGAAGACGCCAAAGTGTTCATCGCCAAAGCAGATGCGCTGGCCAAGCATTGCGACACTGAAGCTGCCTCCATGGTGAAGCGCGATGACACCGACGGTTGCTCTGCGATTACTGCCCTGGCTTACCGCTACAACAAGCGGATTATTGCACATGCCTTAAACGTGATTACCTCACTCGTCGTACCGGTCGATCAACTCGACTACTACGATGAAGATGAAGAAGGTCGCGAGTAGGGTCTAAACCAAACCTTGATCCAGCATCGCGTCTGCGATTTTGCGGAAACCCGCGATGTTGGCTCCATTCACATAATTCCCAGGCGATTCGAACTCATCGGCGGCCTGGGAACATGCGTTATGGATACTCTTCATAATGCCCTGAAGGCGTGAGTCGACTTCTTCACGGGTCCATGACAGGCGAGCACTGTTTTGTGCCATCTCTAATCCGGACACCGCAACACCGCCAGCATTTGCGGCTTTGCCAGGGCCAAAAAGTACGCCGCCAGCAATCAGAATGTCGACACCGTCTGCAGTGGTCGGCATATTGGCACCTTCACTGACTAGCTTTACGCCACCTTGCAAAAGATTTTTAGCATCTTTCGCGTTAATCTCGTTTTGGGTGGCGGAAGGGAAGGCGCAATCTGCTGGAATCGACCAGAGTGGATTGTGATCCAAGGTGCGATCCACTTCCTGATAAGTACTCCCTGGAAACTGCTCCACGTATTCACTGATGCGTCCGCGTTGTCCATTTTTTAAATCCATGATCCACGCTAACTTCTCCATGCTGATTCCTTCAGGATCATGAATGAAGCCACCGGAGTCGCTCATGCTGACAGCCTTTCCGCGCAGGTGAGTGATTTTTTCAACCGTGTATTGCGCGACGTTACCGGAGCCCGATACCAGGCACGTCTTACCATCCAAACTGCTTCCATTCGCTTCGGCCATTTCCGCGGCAAAGTACACCGAGCCATATCCGGTGGCCTCAGGTCGGATCAAACTTCCTCCCCAACCTAATCCCTTGCCTGTGAGCACGCCGGTGAACTCATTGCGCAAACGCTTGTACTGACCAAACATGTAACCAATCTCACGTCCACCAACTCCGATATCACCCGCAGGCACATCTGTATTCGGTCCGATGTGGCGTTGTAGTTCGGTCATGAAACTTTGACAGAAGCGCATAACTTCATTGTCGGATTTACCCTTTGGATCGAAATCGGAACCACCTTTGCCGCCACCCATAGGGAGCGTGGTCAAGCTATTTTTGAAGACTTGTTCAAAACCGAGGAACTTCAAAATCGAAAGGTTCACGCTTGGGTGAAAACGCAGCCCCCCTTTGTAAGGGCCAATTGCGCTATTGAACTCCACCCGAAATCCACGCTGGACCCGCACCTCGCCGTTGTCGGTCATCCAGGGCACGCGAAACATAATCACCCTCTCCGGCTCCACAATTCGCTCCAAAATCGCCGCATTCTGGTACTCCGGGTGGCGATTCAAGATCGGCGCGAGTGAATGAGTCACCTCACGCACCGCTTGCAAAAACTCGGCTTCATGGCCGTTGCGATTCTCAACGCCAGTGAGGAAGTCCTGGATGTAGTCTGACATGCAACCTGTTTAGCGTGAATACCGAGAAGGTACAAGAGCTTATTTGAAAGCGCGGCTAAATTGTCCTTGGGAGACAGCTTCTCCACTCCATCAAAATGTTCATTCCCTTCCAAGGCCGCGGGCTCATTCTTCTTCTCATCGCCGTCCTCGCGATGGTCCTGGTGAACCTCGGGATTGATTATGGCCCCTCTTTTATGCATGGTATCGACGACGATGACAGCACTTTTGTGGCCATTGGCCTGGTTGCTGGATTTCTCACCTACCTGTTCTCAAAGTTCGCCTGTCCACGACAAGAGCAGCATTTGATTGATGAAGAGACTGGAGAATCTGTCATTCTCAAGCAGAGGCACGCCCTCTTTTTCATCGAAGTGAAGTACTGGGCGATTTTGTTCCCAGTCTTCACCTTGTTTGCCCTGGTAGATTTCCCAGAGACTTCCAGCTGGAGCGGGCATCGCGATTTGCGCCGCGCGTTTCGCAGTGAGGTTTCCACCGCGGCGGAAGTCTTTTGCCCGAAGCAAATCTCCGATGGCATGTTCCAGCGCGATACCGCTCTATCCTCCGACGGAACCCTTTTCCTTTACACTCTTCAAGCCGGTCGTAGCAGCCGAATCATGTTCAGTGAGTTGCAGTCGCAGGAATGGAGTGAGCCCGTTCCCGTTTCATTTGGCGGCATGTGGCATGATCTTGAACCGGCCTTTGTTCCTGGAACGCATCAACTTTATTTCGCATCGCATCGGCCCTTGCCGGATGAAACGGCAAGTGGCGATGCAAACCTTTGGCGGACTGCCTGGATGGATGGAACTTGGGTAGAGCCAGTTCCGTTAACCGACATCAATACCGATGGCGATGAGTACTACCCATCGTTATCTTCCGATGGAACGCTTTTCTTCACTAGCAAAAAGCAAACCGCTGCTGCTGGAGAAAACATCTGGATGGCAAAAGCTCTTGGCGATGGCTTTCAACCTCCCACTGTCTTAGTCGGTGGCGTGAATACCGATCAAAATGAATTCAATGCAGCCATTCACCCCGACGGCAACCTGCTTATTTTCGGTTCTGTGCGCGAAGACGGTCCTGGCGGGGGAGACCTTTACTTCAGCCGGCGCAACTCCGATGACACTTGGGGTGAAGCCGCATTGCTCAGCATGGAGATCAATAGTGAACGTCTCGATTTTTCACCTTTCTTCGATCCCAGCGGCGACGTTTTGTGGTTTACCAGCACTCGGTTGGGGGAACACGACACTTTCGACGGGGGACTTCGGGACATCCGCAAAACCTATCGCGGTGCCGGAAATGGCCAAGGCGACCTTTATCGCATCCGCATGTACTTTGATGACATAGAGCAAGGCTAGCCCGCCAGATTTGACCAAACTTGGATTCGAGATATTCTGGGTGCATGCATATCCCTCTCCTCGCTGTAGCCATGTCGACCTTTATTGCGACACCTCTCATCGCCCAAAGCGGCGACACTCTCTATCAACTCAACGGCACTTCTTCTAGCGAAGGCATCGGCGGAGCGATCGCAAACCTTGGTGACATAAACGGTGACACGATCTCGGATTATGTGGTTGGTGGTGATCAGTACATTTCCTTTGGCGGCACCTTTGCCACGGTGTATTCCGGCGCCGATGGTTCCATCATTTATCAATGGCCAGGCTTTACTAATGCCGAAGCCGTAGCAAATGCGGGCGACGTCAACAACGATGGCACCAACGACATCCTAGTGGGTTCCCTCTGGACCAACTCGAGTGCTGGCCAAGCCAAAGTGTTCAGCGGTGCCGATGGTACATTGCTGCACACCTTTGATGGAGCTGCAAGTAGCGCCTACTTCGGCAACGCAGTAGATGGTGCCGGTGACATCAACAGCGATGGTTACGATGACCTTTTGATTGGCGCCTGGGGTGAATCCGCCACGCTAGGTTTTTCCGGCGCCGCGTATATTTACTCCGGTTTCGATGGCTCCCTCTTGCGCACCTTTCAAGGGCAGATTGAGGATGGTTACTTTGGTCGCGGCATTGCCGGCGTGGGCGATGTCACTGGCGACGGTATTCCTGACCAAATGATTGGCGAGGTTGGCAACACTACTTTCGGTTCCAGCACTGGCGCCGCTTACCTTTACTCCGGCGCAGACGGCTCCTTAGTGAATACTTGGATTGGTCCTCATGGCAATAGCCGTTTTGGCGAGCGCATTGCGCCAGTCGGTGATCTCAATGGCGACGGCTTTGGGGAATGCGTGATTGCTGCTATGTTTGAAGACCCAGGTACAGGAGCAGCCCATGTCATTTCTTTGGCAACGCTTAGCACCCTCTACGTGCTCAAAGGATATGAGCATTCTGAAGTTTTCGCTCGTTCCGTTTCCGGTGCACCCGATATAAATGGCGACGGTATCGATGACATCATCGTTGGCTCAGATCGTTTCTATTCTGCCGGGGGCTACACGGGGTTGGCGCGCGTTTTTTCCGGTGCAAATGGTCAGGAAATCCAACGCTATCTGCCCGCCTCTCAGAATGGACGAGCTGGCCTTGCTGTTGCAGGCCTCGGTGATGTCAACGGAGATGGCCTAGGCGATTTTGTTCTTGGCGCACCCGATGAGGACTTTGGCGGCTTTTCCGCCGGTTCGGTCTATGTCGTGAGTGGCGACCTTCAAGGAGTCTTGCTCACTGTGGAAAGTTGGATTCCGGCAACTACGGGCATCTTCCGCATTCATAATGGCACGCCCTTTGGCAGCGCCATCATCGGTTACAGCCTTGCCGGTGGTGGCCCGACAGCTACAGCCTATGGTCTCGTCGACATGTCCTTGCCGATTCAAACCTTGGCGACGATCCCTCTCGATGCCAATGGTTACGGCGAACACGCGCAAAGCTTGCCCAACGCCATCCTCGGTCTGACCGTATGGTCTCAAGGAGTCGACCTTGGGTCGGGAATCCTTACTAACCCGAATCCGATGTTCATAAACTGAGTTGAAGCGAAACCCCAAGAGAAGCAGAAACGCGCGAAAAGTACTGCGCGAAAACAGTCGCGATACTCCTGTGTATGCAGCGGTTCGTTTTCTCCTCGGCGACGCATCCATGTTCGCGCTCTTCGGGTCTGTGTTATTGCCGGGCTCCGCTCCTTTTTGGGGAGCTTCGGATTATTTCTATAACCCGCTGCCGGAGATCCCTATTCGTTTCATTTACGGGATTTCTTATGGTTTGTTATCGGCAGTGGGGGCCTACGTAGGCATCTACTTCGCATCTCAAATTTGGCCAGGTCATAAATATCAGGCGTGGGCTTATGTACTTGCAGGGGCTGTCGCTGCGGCACTGCGCTATGGCATGTGGCCGCATGAGCGCTTGTTCTTTGTTTACCTGCTGCCAGCGCTTATCGGCGGAATCGCAACCTTCCTGCTGCGGCGTTGGAAAACGCACAAGCCGAATTCGCTTTAGTCGTTAATCCAGAACTTCCCAACGGCAAGTGATGCCGGGGAAAGTGCGCGACCAAGCACCAATCAGCAAAGACGGTTGTTCAGTACTGCTTTGCACTTCTTTTAGACCTAAGCCATTGCCGACGATGTAAGCCGGAATACCCTCTTCTTCAAAGGCAAAGCTCTGATGGATGTGACCATGCAGTAATAAGTCGACATCTAAGGTCCTAAAGCAAGTGGCTAGCCAATCGCGCTCCGCTTTCGAGCCAAGTGCGTGTCCGCCGTCTTCGTACTCGGGGCGTGGATCATCCAGCGGACGGTGGGTGAGGACCACGAGTTCGCGCGCTTTGGTGGTTGCGTCGGCCTTGTTTAATAAACGTTCCAGTAAGGCGCCACGACTGCCTGCATCGGCTGGATAGGTGTCGGCGGCAGTATCAAGGTTTAGGAATTGCACGCCACCCACTACGAACTCCGCATTGCGCGGACCAATGAGTTCTGTGAAATCCTTATGCACCAAGCGCAAGCCATCGTGAAAGTCATGATTGCCGATGGCGACATAAGTTGGAATCTGCGCCATGTTCAAAATTTTGGCAGCATGGGTTATGGCATCTTCCTCGTATTCGATATCCCCAAGATGCAATAAGAAATCGACCTCGAGTGCTGCGGCGCGGTCCACGGCTCTTTGCAACTCCTCGCCGCCTCCGGTATCGCCAATCGCAGCAAAACGAAAGTCTTCCTGGTCTGCGGGGAAGCGCGGCATGATGAGTAGGCCTTGGCCCGGCGTGACCGGGACTTCATAAGTGCGAGTGAGGCCGAGCATCGAAACGGCAGCAACTGGGCCTGCGACTAATTTCGGCGACAGGTTTTGCAGCATGACTTTGGCAGTCACCGCTTCCTTGGAGGTGATCACCAAGGTGGGTTCCGGCACATAAGCCCGGAACACCATGGCACCCTTTTCATGGCGCACAAAGTAGGCGCCGTCGGCTTCGACGAAGAAGTTTTGCGTCGCAGATTCGAGTTGGGTGGGGCGTTCCGCAGGCTCCCATTGAATAGGCGGCAAACGCAAACCAAATGCGAACCAGCCTAAACCAAGAAAACCACCGATACCCACACCTAGAACAAGCAGGAGCTTGCCGCGCCAACTCCAGCGACGCCCCAGAATCATGCGTTGACGGGTGTTTCGACCAGCGCCTGCATCTGCGCAATGATTCGCTGAGTACCGGACAAGGCCATGTCGAGTAGTTCATCATGCACGGCGCAATCAAAGGGTTCGCCTTCCGCAGTGCCTTGGACTTCGACTAGCTGACCGTTCGCAGTGGCGATGACATTCATGTCGACATCGGCGGTGGAGTCTTCGGAGTAATCCAAGTCGAGTAAAACTTTGTCATCGACGTGGCCAACTGAAACTGCACCAATCCAACGACGCAGTGGCCAGGACTGCAGCTTGCCGCGGGTATCTAATACTTTCAAGGCATCGTGCACTGCGACCATGGCACCACAAATCGAGGCGCAGCGCGTACCACCGTCGGCTTGGAGAACATCGCAGTCGATGTTGAGGGTGCTGTTGGGAAAGCCGCGCATGTCCAAGGCTGCACGCAGGGCACGACCGATTAAGCGTTGTATCTCAATACTGCGGCCATCGCGTTTTTGGAACTCGCGACGTTTACGACCGACCACTGAGCCAGGCAGCATGGCGTACTCAGCAGTTAACCATCCCTTCCCAGAACCTTTGCGCCACGATGGCACGGTATCGGTAATCGAGACGGTGCAAAGGACTTTGGTGTTGCCGGCACAAACCAGCACAGAGCCTTCGGCGTTGGAATGGAAGCCGCGTTGGAATTCCAGCGGGCGAAGTTGATCGGGTGTACGTCCGTCGTTACGAGTCATGGCTGCAAGGGTTCCAGAGTTGGGATCCAGCCTAGCGGGCGGAACTCCGAATTGGATTCCGATCCCCAGCGTAGGCCCCTGGAAGCGGAGAATTCTAACAGCGGCCCCTGCCTTTCGTCGCGTGGATCTTGAACTCCATGCGGAGCCCAGCGTTTTAGGTTTTCGAGGAAGGCATGCTCAAAGTCAGAGGGGCCGCGGAGCACATAACGGCGTAGTCCAGCCTCGAAATCCCATAACCAGCGGATGAGAAAGGCCTCCATGTTGGGGCATGGCTGACTATCCGGCATGTGGTCGGCCAGGCAGGTGGTCGGATAGGGAGCGAGATCGGCTGGAGGAGCGGCCGCGAGATTGCAGCCGAAGCCGAGCAAGAGGGTGCCATCGCCCGCCGCGGGTTGCTCGCCTAAGAAACCGCACAGCTTTGCCCCATGCAGGAGGATGTCATTCGGCCACTTGATGGCGACCGCTTGGGGCTGGCCAGTCCACCAAGCCACGCTCTGACTCAGCGCCACCGCACCCAGCAGGCCGAGGATTTCTGGGCGCACGCGCGTATCACGATAAGTCAGAGTGACCGCGAGATTGCTGCCTGCCGGGCCTGACCACCAATCGCGCGCGCTGCGGCCCCGTCCACCAGTTTGCTCCCATGCAATGCACAAGGAACTTGGTCCAGTTGGATTAGTATCAAGCAGGTGTTTGGCTTCTTCGTTACTACTTTTACACGCAGCGAAAAAATGCACCTCACGCGCCAACCATCGCTTCGCGACCAAGTGTCGTTCGAAGCGGGCAAGGTCGAAGGCGCACAAACCAGACTAGGCCGGGAACTGCTCTTGATCCTTTTCCAAACGCTGGCGCAAACGCTTAATCACGTTGGAACGGATCTGACACACACGCGATTCCGTAATCGAAAGCTTGGCGCCCACCTCAGCAAGAGTGAGCCCTTCCAAGTAGTACATGTGCAGAATGCTGCGTTCCTTCTCGCTTAGCGTGGAAGTAAGAACGGCCACCAAATCGCCTCTATGGGCGAAATCAAGCGGGTTCTCTTCGCCGGACTCACCCAGTGAATCCATCGGGCTTTCACCTTCCATGGTCGGTGAGGCGCGCCGGTCACTCAGGTTGTGCATAGCGCGAGGAGCTAACTTGGCGATATCCTTGAGCGGCACTCCGATTTCCTCGGAGATCTCTTCATCGGTTGGGTCGCGGTGCAGCCTGTTTTGAAACGCCTCGCGCATCTTGATGATTTTATTGGCACGCTGACGAGCCAAACGGGGCACCCAATCCTGATGGCGCAGCGAATCCAAAATGGCACCGCGCACGCGCGTACTGCAGTAAGTTTTGAACTTAAAGCCGCGCTCCGGTTCGAACTTTTCGATGGCATCCATCAGGCCAAACATGCCTTCTTGCATGAGGTCATCGACATCCACGGAACGTGGCAGCTTGATTGACATATGCTCGGCCAAAAACTTGACCAGCGGCTGGTAGCGATGAACCAGCTCTTTACGGATTTCTAAATCCGCGTTCTCTTTATAGAGACGCCACAGTTCCTCGGTTGGGATAGGCTCCTCAGGTGGGAGGGTGGCCTCCGTTTCTGTGGAGTCAGGGGACGTGTCATCGACCATCCCCTGATTCTAGTGTCCGCCTAAGCCGCTTTCTCCACCTGAGTTCAGAGAACTGCGGAAGTCCTGATTTAGTTTGGCGCTGACTCCGCGGGCAACTAGTCGGCGAGGTTAAGGAGACTCCGTGTCTCCAAGCCATGGAGCTTTTTGCGACCGTCAAGAAAGCCAAGTTCGACCACAAACAGGCAGCCGACCACTTCCGCGCCAGTGCGGCGGACCAATTTGACCGAAGCGCCTGCAGTGCCTCCAGTAGCGAGCAAATCATCGACTAAGAGCACGCGTTCACCGGCGGCGCTGGCGTCGGTATGGATTTCTAGGGTGTCTTGACCGTATTCCAAGTCATAGGATTCGGCGAAGGTCTTCCACGGAAGCTTGCCGGGTTTGCGGATTGGGAGGAAGCCGATTCCCATTTTGATGGCGAGTGGTGCGCCAAACAGGAATCCGCGCGACTCCATGCCGGCGATGTGGGTGGCACCGAGGCCCTCAGCCAGATTGGCGAGATCGTCAATGCAAGTGGCAAAGGCTCTCGCGTCTTGGAGCAGCGGGGTGATGTCCTTGAACACAATCCCTGGTTTAGGATAGTCCGGGACATCGCGCAGGTAGTCGGCGTAGTTGAGACGTGGCTGATGGACGGTGTTCACATTTCCTCCGGTGCTGGCACGCCGAGTAAATCCATGCCCAGCTTCATGGTTCGACGCAACATGTCGATGACCGCTAGACGGGCTCCCGAGAGCGCTTCGTCGTCGATGCCGAGTACGCGGTTTTCACGGTAGTAGCTGTTGCCGGCGGCGGCTATCTTCAGCAGCGCTTGGGCGACGGTATTCGGTTCGCGTTTTTGTGCGGCTTCGCGCAGAGCTTGTGGCAGACGTCCGACCGCTACAAACAAGTCTTTTCCGTCAACCAACAGCTTGGCGTTGATGTCTTCCAGTGCCGGAACTTCCCGTTCGGCTTTACGCAGGATGGAGCAGCATCGTGCATGGGTGTATTGCAGATACGGTCCCGTATCGCCTTCAAAGGAGAGCACCTCTTTCCAATCGAAGACCACATCTTTCTGACGCTGATGCTTTAAATCGTGAAAGACCACAGCGCCCACGCCGACCATTTCCGCAACTTCCGCCTTGGTGGCGAGTTCCGGGTTCTTTTTGTCGACCGCTTCGCGCGCTAACTCGACCGCGCGATCCAAAACCTCCGACAGTGAAATTACCCGTCCTGCACGAGTCGACAACTTGCCTTCTGCCAAACGAATCAGTCCAAAAGGGATGTGCTCCATTTTTGACTGCCACTCTGCTCCGCACAACTTCAGCGCGGCCTTGAACTGCTGGAAGTGCAGAGTTTGTTCGGCTCCAACCACGTAAAGCATTTGGTCGAAGTGGAATTCCTCCCAGCGCGATTTCGCAGCGGCGATGTCGCGTGTGGCATAGAGGGTGGTGCCGTGCGCCGTCTTCACCAAACAGGGCGTCTTGATGCCTTCGGAGGTCAGGTCAATGATTTGCGCGCCATCATCTTCTTTCAGCTCGCCGGATGCATCGAGCCAAGTCAAGGTGTCGGCAAGTTTGTCCTCATACCAGGACTCGCCGCGCACGAAATCGAACTCAATGCCGAAGCGTGCATAGACCGCATCAAACTCGCGCATGGAGAGTTCGGTGAACTGCTTCCAGGTGGCGCGGGTGAGGTTGTCATCGCCGGATTCCAATTCCTGGAACGCTTTCTTCGCTTCGGCGGGCAAGGACTTATCTTTCTTTTCCTCTTCGTGATAGCGCACGTAGAGAGCCAGTAAATGGGCAATTGGATTCTGCTTGAGTTCTTCTTCAGAACCCCAGCGCTGCCAAGCTGCGACCAGTTTTCCAAACTGTGAACCCCAATCGCCGATGTGATTAATCTTGATCACATGATGTCCAAGTCGCGCATAAAAGCGCGCCAGCGCAGCGCCAATCACCGTGGTGCGCATATGTCCGACGTGCATCGGTTTCGCAATGTTCGGCGATGAGAACTCAACCACGGTGGTGCAATCTTCGTTGCCGGTTGCAAAGTCCTCGCGCAGTGCACTCTCCAGCACCACCGATGCCAACTGTTCTTCTTCAATCGAGAAGTTCAAAAACGGACCCGCGGCATTAGCAGTGATGTGCTCCACCACAAATCCCTCCGCCAAACTCGATGCTAACTCAGCTGGATTTTTGCCGGCTGCTTTGGCAAAACGAAAACATGGCAATGCGAATTGACCAAGCGCTTCGTTGCGCGGTCGCTCCAATTGCAAGGTGGATTCCTCTACTCCCAAGGTGGCAGAGAGTGCCGCACGGATGGGCGCGGCAAAGAAGTCGAGCCCATTGGGCTGTGCAGTAGCAAGTGGCGTTGGCATTTCAGGAAGCCCGGTACAGGGGGGCAAGCAAGTCGTCGAGCGAGAATCCTAGGGCATCGCTGATTTCTGCGGCCTGGGATTCGGCAAGTTCCCGGGCGCGGGTGAGCCACGGCGATTTGCCATAGCGCTCATCCAAGTCTCGATGACGTTCAGCCATCGGGACAATGGTGGTGTGCTGGACACTGGAATCGGCCACGCTGAGCACGCTGTCGGCCAAATCCCAATCGGGGCCGAGGGCTTCAAACGCGGAATCGGCCAAGGACGGCTCCCAAAGTTCGCTTTCCGCGACCTCGGCATGAGTGCGCCCCTTTAACCAATGAGTGAGGCATCCGCGGCCGGCGCTGGCATAGCCTTCGCCTTTCAGCAGGCAGTAGCCACTCCATCCATGCAGAGCACCATGCGTTTTCGAGCGCCCGATGTCATGCAAAAGAGCGCGCACCTCGAGCAACTCCAAATCAAAATCTGCACCGCTCTGCTGTAGCGCCGCACCTAAATGATGCGCCACTTTAGCCACCTGATGGCAATGCTCCACCCAAGCCTCACTAGGGGAGGCTCGGTCGAGCAACAAACAGCGCGCTTCGTGCAGACTTAGCGAGTTCTCACTCACCGCCAGATTCCTCATGCAGCACACGCAATCGATTCGCCGCGCGGATTAAGCTCCGACGCAAATCGGAAAAACCGAGTTGTTGGATGGCATCGTGCTCCGCCAACCACGCGCTGGCCTGATGCTCGGTTGAGACCGAAACTGCGCATTCCTTCACTGGCTGTAACGCAAGGAAGTACACCACGCGCTTCCAAATTTTGCCGTCGGCCTTGTAGATGGAAGTGTCGGTTAGCACCGGATCGAGCCCATCGGCCTCTATAACAATTCCCGTTTCCTCTTCGACCTCGCGCAGTGCGCCATCGAGCAAGCCTTCGCCCGCCTCCAAATGTCCCTTGGCGAAGCTCCAGGTGCCATGGCGCGCGTTTTGCAAAAGCAGAAACCGCGGCTCGGTCAAACTTCCCGTCCACAGCACGACCCCGGCGGCGAGCACCGGATTTTCCGCGCTGCCGAGGTCTGGTAAGGGGAGAGAGGCATCTTGCACGGCACGATTCTAACCGGTGAAAGCGGTACAATCTGGGGATGGTAGCCGTGGAACAGGCCGGTTTGAGTGTGGTGGGCAGCGTTGTTGAGCAGCGTAGGGTCGGGCCCGATGCCTTCGTATTGGAACTCGAAGTCCCCAACATGCCTAGCTCCATGCCGCCCGGCGCTTTCGCAATGTTGTCGCCGGAAGATGGCAGCGGACCGGAAATCCCGCGCCCTTTTAGCGTGTACGATCGGCTTGCTGCGGATCGCTTCACCTTCTTGATTCAAACTCTCGGCCGTGGCACCAAAGCGATTGAGCGAGTGAAGGTCGGCGCGAAAATGCGTGTGACTATGCCTCTTGGTAACGGATTTGAAGTTGCGCCTGCTTCGCGCACGGTGGTCATGGTTGCCGGCGGAGTTGGCAGCGCACCCTTCCTGCTGTATGCCAAAGAGCGCGCTCAAATGGGGGTTAGCTCGCATACCCACATGTTGTTCGGCGCGCGCTCCATGGAGAGGCTTTACGATCGCCAAGCTTTCGAAGCGGTCGATGTGAACCTTCACCTGGCCACTGACGATGGCACCCTCGGATTCCATGGCAACGTCATCGCCTGTCTTGCCGATTTGCTCGACAACAATAAACTCCCCGCCGACGCTCTGTTCCTCGGATGTGGTCCCGCTGGATTACTCCACGGATTCGCCGACTTCGCCCGCGCACGTAATCTCGATGCAGTCCTCAGCTTAGAAACCTACATGGGATGTGGATTCGGCGTGTGCAACGGATGTCCGGTAGCCACCAACCCCGACGGCCCGCTAGGTTCTTGGCCTTACACGCGCACCTGCACGGAAGGGCCGGTGTTCCCGCTATCTTCCATTCAGTTTTAATAAGGCATCGTCATGGAAAGCTGGTCCATTGAAATCAATAAGGAGTACCTGAAGTTCTCCGCCGCACACTTCCTCATCTTTCCCGATGGAAGTTCCGAACGCTTGCATGGGCACAACTATCAAGTGTCGTGTGCGATTAGTGGCGCGTTGTCTGAGTTTGGTTTGGTGCTAGATTTCAAACGAGTCAAGCCAATCATTCGCGAGTTAGTCGATTCGCTAGATGAGTACTGGCTGATTCCCGGTGAGCATCCAGTGTTGACCTGGAACGACCGCGGCGACGATGTCATCGAAGTGCAATATCGCGAGCTGTATTACGCCGCGCCCAAATCCGATGTCGTCATTCTTCCGCTGCCCAATATCTCGGCTGAAAAACTCGCCGCTTATGTCGGGCGCGAGTTGCTGGCACGGATCGAATCGGACTTCCCGGAAATGCCGGTAGAGCGCCTCAAGCTGTGCGTGGAAGAGACTTCCGGTCAGCAGGGCTGCTGGACTTTTTCCGCCGAATAACCGTCGGCAAGCGTCCACGGGGTGGTTCGCCCGCATTTCAAATGAAAAACCGGCGACCGTTGCCGGTCACCGGTACCCATCATGGCAGTTAAGCAATCCTTCTAATTGAACGCCGCCTACAAGGGCAATGACGGATGGCCGGGGGGGGTGCTTAAGGCAAAATCGAAAATAAATAGGCGGTTGCTCGGTGGTGGAAAACAGCTAAAATCCGCATCTCGAAATAGGACGGGGCGTAGCGCAGTCTGGTAGCGCGTTGCACTGGGGGTGCAGAGGTCGGAAGTTCAAGTCTTCTCGCCCCGACCATTTTGAGCTCCGCACAGCTCGTTTTGGCGAGAGCTCGCATTAGCGCGGGAGTGTCAGGAGCCGTTGACGATGCGGAAGACGCGGCCGTCTTGGCACAAGATGTACATTTCCTGGTCTGCATCCACGCCGAAGGACACGGTCGAGAGGCTGCGTTCGGTGGTGAGCTCGGGAGTGCGGTTGAAGCGTTCGATGAGCTCGCCGTCCTTCACTAGAAGCGTGCCGACCGAGCCGCTGCAGATGTCGGCGTAGAAGTATTGGCCTTGCAGCCAAGGGATCTGTTCACCGCGGTAGACATAGCCGCCAGTCACCGAACAGTGTCCGCCACTGTGGCTGTATTCATGGATTGGAGCGACCACTGGATCTGCTGCGGCGCGACCGGAGTCATCGAAGTCATGCGTGCCTTCCATGATGCGCCAGCCGTAGTTTTCACCACCTTCGCTTTTGCCGGACTGCCAATGGATCTCTTCCCATTTGTTCTGCCCGACATCGCCGATGTAAAGGTCACCGTTTTCAGGGTCGAAGCAAAAGCGCCAAGGATTGCGACTGCCGTATGCCCAAATCTCATCGCGGAAATTGTCATTGCCGACGAAGGGATTGCTTTTTGGAATGCCATAAGGTTGATCTTGGTCAACATCGACGTCAATGCGAAGGATCTTGCCGAGTAGATTCATGCCATCCTGCGCGGCATCGTGCGGATCATTGGCAGCGCCGCCATCTCCGAGTCCGATGTAAAGGAAGCCATCGTTAGGGCCAAAAGCAATCATGCCGCCGTTGTGGTTGGGCCACGGTTGCTCAACCTCTAGCATGAGCTTTTCACTCGCAGGATCGGCGATCCACTTTTCTACATCGACGGTGAAACGCGAAATCTGGGTAGCGCCCGAGGTGCTGGAATAGTGCAAGAACACATAAGGCGTTTCGGGGAACTGCGGATGCCACGCCATACCTAAAAGTCCTCGCTCCGAAACCGTGTTGGTTTTCTCGGTGAGATCGATGAGATCATGGTCCTCAAACTCGCCGTTAAGCAGGATGCGCAAACGCCCAGCCTGTTCGAGAATGAACAAGCGCGAGGCATCGTCCGGGTCTGAGCACAAAAAGGTTGGCGCGCGCAATTCGGTGTGGACGACTTCCAGCGCTAAATGTGGAGCGCCCACCTCCACGGTTTTGGATTCCGGCTCTTGCCAGGCATCGGTGGGGGTGCCGCAGGCTAGGGCGACTAGAAGGGTAAGGCTAGGGAGGAGCAGGGCAGAGGCCATGCCCTACAGCCTACTTCTTCGCGTAGTTCTTCTCGCACCATGCGGCCCATTCTGCGTCATAGCTGGCGCTGTCGAGGCCAAAGGCTTCCATCAAGGCGGCGTGCTGACGCTCGTTCATTTGCTCCTGGGTGGGCACCATGCTGTCTTCAAAAGGCTCCTTCAGTATCTTGAACCACTGGGCAAATCCATCGCGTTTAGTTTGCATGAGGAAGTCGACGCGCGACCACGACATGACGTGATCGTTGTACTCCATTTCGTCCGGCTGCGGAAAAACCATGACCTCGGTAAATCCAGGATAGTAGTCATGCCCAATACGCGCGCGCACTTTGGGCTCCCACTTCCAGATGTTTTTATCATCGCTGCCGAACACACGATCCTGCGTGAAGTAATTTTTCTTGGGGTCAATCTGACGTGCATAAAAATGCCCCAAGCCAGTGTTTACCCATTCCGGCAACTCGTGGCGGTAGTACCGATAACCATTCATTAGGTTCATGGTCATGGAGTAAACGAATAAACAATGCATGGTGGTGTCCGATCCCATGCCATCGTTCTCCGCGGCGACTCCGAACAACAAAGTTCCATCACGCGGGAACATGTAGCGGATCGGCTTATCGCCAGTCGAGTTCATGAACGACTTGCGGTACCGCCCTAGGCTGCTTTCTTGTTGAACAAGAAGCAAAGTGAACTTGCTTTTCATGCCTAGGTAGGCGCCTTCACCCATGTATTCTCCGTTCACGCTTAACCCGGGTGAAATAGGAAAGCTCTCGTCGGTGACGCCCAGTAGATCGGAAACTTCGGCGTACAAATCTTCGGCGCGCATGGCGTAAAGGTGCAGGCGCAACCAAGGGTCGAGATTCTTCACCTTCTTCGGCACATTCGGCAAGCGTTCGCGTAAGCGCTTAATCTCCCCCTTGATTTTATCCTTCTCGGTTTTACTGCTCCTATCAATGGTGTAACTACCCAAGCTGCTGCCAATGCGGAAGTGCGCGGTCTCAATCCAGCGAATGCGCGCGCCACCGATGGCCTCGTCAACGTCCGTTGTGCTGTGGTTGTCGGCCCAATGAAAGCGACCCATCTTGACGATGCCAGCAGCGGCAAGGACTTCCTTATCGTTTTCGGAGTAAGGGTCCTCTAGCCACTCTTGATCCTCCTTATCCTTACCCTTTTGGGCGGATACGGAAGCCAACGGTAGAGAGATGGCGAGGAGGAGGAGGGTGAAGCGGCAGAACATCGGCGTATTTGGGGGCGCAGACCACTTGGTTATAGAGGCTCGGCGGGGATAGATATCTGCGAATAGCAAAAAAAAACGCCGTCGAGCCTAAGCCCGACGGCGTTTCCATGAGTTCGGCTATTTACCGACGCGAGGCTGCGAGATATCGAAAGCAGGCTCTTCCTTCACGGACTTCAAGCCCAGTTGGGAAAGCTTCACTTCCTTCTCCTGCCATTGGAGCATCTCCTTCTGCGCTTCTTCAAGTTGCTTGCGTTTCTTCTTCAGCTTCTTGGATTTAGGTCCACGCTTTTCGATTTCATCGTCGATGGCAATCTCAAGGCGTGCAATTCTCTCGTCAAGCATGTCGTACTGAGAAAGAATTTTTTCGATTTCCTTCACGGCGCTTTTTGCATCCTTCTTGTACTCGGACTCCAACATGGTGTACATGTTGTCCCAGAGTTCGGCGCGCGACAAATCGCCACGCAAAGGAATTGGATTGCTACCGTCCCAGCGTGCCAGGAAGAGGTGAGGAGGATGATCATTATCGAACACCTTGGTGAACGGGTGATCTTCTTCCAGGACCTCGATGGGCATCTTCACGCAATGGAACCAGCGAGCCATAATGAGCGTGCGCTCATTTCCACCTGAACGAGACAGGAGGGCATCGTCGGTGCCGTTACAAAGACGGCATTCGCGGAGAATCAGTAAGGGCATGCGTGATTCGCCAGCGAGCGTGTAGAAAGCAACTTGCTCGTCCAAGGCGCGACGCATAGCTTTCGCTACGGTGCCCGAGGTGTTGTCAGCATTGACATCGATCAAGTTGTGGACTGGGTAGTCCCACTTCATCTTGAGCAAAGTCTTGGCAGTCTTGCCACGCTCCGTCGGAAGTGCACCGCCACCACCCGTTGCTGGGGCTGCTCCTGCTCCAGGAGTTGCCGGGCCAGCTGGTGTCGATGGTGTCGACGGAGTCGAAGGGGTTGACGGAGTGGCAGGTGCAGCTCCGCTCGGACCAGTGGTGTCACTTGGTCCTCCATATCCGGCACCCCCACGGGGTCCGCTGGAGCCGCCTCACTGAGGCACCGCTGCCAGAGGGGCCGTGAATGCGGCCACTGCTGCGACAGACAAAATAATCGAAAAGAGTTTACTCATTTGTTGGCGTCCTGATGTGCGGGACTGGGATTGCTCGACTTTACCAGCCAATGGCTCTCGATAACCTGGGAAACGCTGGGTATCCCTACTTCTTTCTGTAGTTTTTAAGGACCCAAGCACGCCAAATCGTGTCGAATTCTTCCGACGTCATGCCCATGGTGGCGCTAAAAACGTCAATTTGGTGTATTTGCAGCCTTTCTGGGGTCACCTCCACGCCAGCAGGGAACGGAGCCTTCACCGCGCGAAGGAATTCGGCAAATTTCTTTGGATGCTCGCGGCGCAGGTAATCCACCCGTGCCCAGGCGATCATGCCATCGGTAAATGACAGGCTTGGATGGTCTGCCCAGCCAGTTATGACTGCAAAAGTTGGGTCGGCTTCGTTTTTCACGCGCCCGCGCACCCGCACTTCCCAATCCCAGATCTTCTTGTCGGTACTGTCAAAGGCGCGTTGCTCATTGAAGTAATTGCGCTTGTGATCAATCTGTCGTGCATTGCTATGTGCGAGGCCGAGACTTAGCCAGGCCGGCATGCTGTGACGGAAAGCGAGATACCCGTTCAAAAGGTTAATGGTCAAGCCATAGTTCATCATGCAGTGCATAGCGGTGTCTGATCCCATGCCATCGAACTCGGCGGCAACTCCGAAAATGAGCACTTCATCGTCTGGGAAGTAGTACATCATCGAACCGTGGGCGCGATAGGAACAGAAGGTCGCCTGGTAGCGTTCTAGAGTGCTTTTTTTGTCGGTGAGCAGGATGGCAAATTTATTCTGCATCCCGAGGTAGGGTCCGAGTGTGGTTTCGCGGTCTGAAATCTTGGAGGATGGATCTGGAAAATCATCCTCGCCAATGTTTAAAATTTCTTCCATCTGCGCATAGAGATTCTCCGCTCGCATGGCGGTGAGGTGCATGCGCAACCACGGATCAAACTGCTTTACCTTGCGCGGGACATTGGGCAGGATCTCACGCAACTCTTTGAGTTCTGCCTTTAGTTTTTTGCGCTCCATCGGATCGCTTTTGTTCGGGGTATATGAACTCAGGCTGCAACCAATGCGGAAGTGTTCCGTTTCGAGCCAAAGGATGGGCACACCGCCGAGTGAACGATCAATAGTTTGCGTGGTATGGCCATCGGCCCAGGGCATGACGCCAATCTTTCGGTAGCCGGCCTCTTCCATAGCCACGCGCTCATTGCGCGTGTAAGGATCGTATTGAAGAGCATCCTTGTCGACGTCCTTTTGCGCGGACGCCGAAAGTGTGGTCGACAGAAGTAGCCCTACCAGTAGGGTGTTGAAGCAAGTGTTCATATGTGAAAAAAGTGACTGCCAAGTCGATTGGCAGTCACTTTTTATGAAATCAGACTAGTGAGCGGCGGCCGGGACTGGAACACCCTGAGTGGCCTTATGGGCATCTGGGCGATCCTTTGGCTTCCTTAGCTTCAGGTCCGAGGCCTTGCTCTCCGCTTTTCGGAGGTCGGCGAGATCATCTGTCAACGCATCTAAACGCTTACGCAGCTTCTTAGCTTTGCGTGATTTTTCGCCACTGTCCTCGACTTCAAGTTCATAGTCGTTTTCAGCACGCGTAATCTTTTCATCGTACATGTCGTATTGAGCCACGAGGAGTTCGATGTCTTTCACCGCGCGACGCGCATCCTTTTTGTATTCCGCAGAAAGCATGGTGTACATGCCATCCCACAAATCCTTTTGGTTGGCATCGCCCTCAAAGGTGATGACCTCGCTGCCATCCCAACGCGCCAAGAAGACGTGCGGTGGATGCTCCTGCTCGAACAGATTGCGGAAGATGTGATCCTCGTGCAACACATCTAATGGCATCTTCACGCAATGAAACCATCGAGTCATGATGAGCGTGCGTTCGTTGCCGCTGGTCGAGGAGAGCAAGGCGTCGTCGGTGCCATTGCAGTAGAGGCATTCGCGGAGCACGAGCAATGGCCGGCGGTCGTCTTCGGAAACGCGGTAGAAAGCCTCGTCGCGCGACATTGCGCTGGAATAGCGCCCGGCGACTGTGAAGGCTTTCGAGCGCTCTTTGTTGAAGAACTTATGCACCGGGTAATCCCACTTCATTTTAAGGAAGGTCTTGGCGGTGCGGCCGTGTTCGGTTGGAAGCGGACTGCCACCCGTAGAGGCTGGTGCGCCAGGTGCCGAAGGTCCAGCAGGTGTTGTTGGCGTTGCTGGACCAGCGGGTGAAGTTGGCGTGGTCGGCGAAGACGGTGACGACGGCCGGCTAGGAGTCGAAGGTGCGCTTGGCGTCGACGGCGTGCTAGGAACCGCTGCCTTGCCATCGCCGATTGGATAAGAAGGTCCAGGAGGCGGAGGCGGAGGTCCGCCGTATCCACCGCATTGGTCCGCAGGCATATCGGTGGCAGAGGCTGTTCCAGCAAGGAGAAGGACTCCAGCCAGAGAAGTAATTAAAAGTAAGATTTTTTTCATGTCAGTTAATGGTGGGGCCGCATGAAGACAAAGAGTGGCTATCACCATAAGCGGCGAAAGGTGGAAAAAGGGGTCAAAAGCCAGCGAATTCTTTAATTTCCAGCACCAGACGCGCCTGGCTGCTCCTCACTAATGAGCCAGTCGGTCAAGGATAAGGCGGACCGATATGCTTCTACAGCGGCTTGGTCTTCGATATTGCTTTCTGATGACTCTAGGTTCAGGCCATCTCCGTCCCAGCGCAAAGAGTCGTACCCTTCCTGGTGGAGGCGCACCGCTCCTTCCCGAGTTAACACCAAACCGGTGGAATTAAAACCTAGGTGGCGCGCTGCGGGAGCCAGCAAGCTGGTGCCTAATCCGCGGTAGCCAAAGGGCCCAAGGCCGGCTGCATGGAACAAGGTTGGCGCCATGTCTTTATGCGAACCAGGCACGAGTGGGTCTGGCTGGAATTGCTCAGCAATGAAATCTGGCATGAGCAAAAGGAAGGGGACTGCACGTTCAAGAAGTATTTCGTGGTGGGCGAAGGGGATGCCCATGCCCGCGGTATGGTCGCCAGTAACGCCCACGATCGTTTGTTTATCGAGGTTTAAGTCCTTCAAACCATCTAGCCAAATACCCAGCTGGTAAGCGGCATAGCGATAGGTTTCGACTTGGGCACTCTGCGTATCATTGAAGGGACCCGTGCGCGCAAGCAACCGATCCGGTGGCGATAACTTTTTCGCGCGCCAATCTTTCGGCAGTCGATGTGGCGAATGATTGGTGGTCGTGAAGACGACCATGAACACAGGCTTCTTTGCGCTCGTTAAACGTTCGGTGACCGCGTGGAAAAGGTATTCATCCCAAACGCCCCAAGGTCCGCCGTCCTCCTCCAGGTCAAGTTGGTAACGCTCCATGAGCGTTTCCATACCGAGGATTTCTTCATATCCTTGCTCGGGGAGAAACTTGTCCAAGTCACGCCATTCCGAAGGTCCGCCATAATAAAACGCGGTGTCATAGCCTCGGTCGCCGAACAATTTAGCCATGCTGCTGGGATAGCTGCGATGTCCTTGCTCCAGTTGCGAAAGGTGCTTGGTGTTCGGGCGGTAAGGCAGATTCATGGTAATGCCAAGAATCGTGCCGACGGAAATGTTGTCGCAAGGAAGGAAGCGTTGGTAAAGAACGCCTTCCTCGAAGTAGGTCTTTGCTGGGCCGAGCAAGTCAAACTCTGGCGACTGGTATTGCAAAAGGTGGGTGGCAAAACTTTCCATGACCACCAACACCACATGCGGAGGCGTATCCACCATGGGAGTGGGTTCCATGGCTTGCAAAGGCAGGCGGTTGAAGAGGGAGCCTTGGTCCGTGGCGCTGTGGTTTTCGGTAAAAACGTCGATGGCCTGTTGCGGATCATCGGCGTAACCCAATCTTTTGGCAGTGGTCAGCTGTTCTTCGTTAAACCGAGTCCACATGGTTTCAGCAAGTTTCTCCACTCCATTTTCAGGAATGGTACGCACGAAGGTGGTCTGTGGATAATCACCATCGAGGCTGACAAAGATTGGCGTCAGCGGGAGCAAGCAAAGTACCACCGTTAATCCCGTGTGGGTCACGATGTGCAGATTGAGTGCGCGATCGACCTCATGTGCTTGTGGTGCTTTGGCGGCATGCAAGAAGCTAATGAAATGAAAGGCGCGGCGGATGATGCGTAATACCAAATACTCCAGCACTAAGCCAACACTGAGGTAAAGCAGCAGTGGATAGGTTTGCCATGCGCTTGCTAATACGGCACCAACATCGTCCTCGATGGCGCCAAAAGCCAAAATGTTAAAGCGGGTACTGAAGTAGGAGTAATAAATCTGCTCCGATGCCAGCACGATGACAATGATGGAAATGCCGAGGAACCAATAGATGGAGGTTCTCGATAGCCAGGTCTTCCAACGCTTGAGAGTGCGGTCGCGCATCCACAGCAAGGAAAAGGTTGGCGGTAATGCGAACAGCAGCAAGATGCGCAGGTCGTGCGCGGCGCCAAATGCGAACGCCATAGGCAGGGAGTTTAGGAATTCGCTCCAAATTTCCGGGTGTGCGAATTGCACGGTGAATAAGAGCCGGAAACCGCTCATGAGAATCAGCAAAACTGCGATCAACCACCACGTTCGTTTAATCGACGTGAGGAGGGCATTGCGCAGGCGGATTTCGCTCATGGGCTACTTAGTGTACGTGATACGGCGTTGCGCCAACGGGCATAGCGTTGGTCGCGGTCGCTTAATAACATGCTTGGCTCAAAAGTTTTTATGCCTTTCTGTGGGATGCGTTGGATGACATCGAGTTGCGTAAAGTTCGCACCGAGGGCTGCGCATAGAGCTGCGCCGGCGGCGGTCGTTTCGACGTTTCCTGGCCGCTGGATGGGCATCTGCAAAATATCGGCTAGGTTTTGCAAAAACCAGGCGTTGTTGCATAGGCCACCATCGACATAAAGGGACCCCGGGAGCTGAGTCCCGTCTGCCCGTGCGGTTTCAAGCAGGTCTAGAGTTTGAAAGCACGAAGCTTCCAGGCCGGCGCGCACGATTTCTGCACGGCCAGTTCCACGGGTGATGCCGAGTAGAGCCGCACGTGCATTTGCATCCCACCAAGGTGCTCCGAGTCCGTTGAATGCCGGGACCAGGTAAACGCCTGAGTCCGCTTCCGCCTGGCGCGCAAGTGCCTCCGTTTGATCGACGTGATCAAATAAACCAAGTCCATCGCGCAGCCATTGCATCGCCGAGCCGGCGGAAAAAATGCTGCCTTCCAACGCGTACTGCACTTGACCTTGATGCTTCCACAACACCGTGGTCAACAGGCGACGGCTTTCCACGATGCAACGCTCGCCAGTGTTTTGCATCGCGAAGGCGCCGGTGCCATAAGTGCACTTCATGCTGCCGGGCGCGAAGCAATGTTGCCCAAGGGTGGCTGCTTGTTGATCACCGATGACCGCATGAATGGGGATTGCGCGTCCGAAAAGGCTAGGGTCGGTGGTGCCGAAATCAGCGGTGGTTGCGCGTACTTCTGGCAGCAGAGACTCGGGGATGCCGAGTTGTTCACACAGCCACGGATCCCATTCCATAGTATTGATGTTGAACAATAAGGTGCGTGAAGCATTGCTGACATCGGTGGCGAAAGTTTTTCCAGCAGTCAAATGCCAAAGTAACCAGGTGTCGATAGTGCCTGCCGCAAGTTTTCCTTGTTCTGCGGCCGCCCGTGCACCTTGGATATGATCGAGCATCCAGGCAAGCTTGGTCGCACTGAAGTACGGATCTAAAAGGAGCCCGGTGCGCTTGCGAACCTCTTCCTCCAATCCAGAATCGCGCAGGTTGGCGCAAATTTCGCTGGTGCGTCGGTCTTGCCAAACCAAGGCCGGATGTAAAGCCTGCCCGGTTTCACGATCCCACAGAACCACCGTTTCACGCTGATTGGTAATTCCGATTCCCGCAAGTTTCTCCACCGCCCCAGGGTGTTGCTCCAGGACTTCGCTACAACAGGTTATGCAGTCGCGCAAAATCTGATGCGCATCATGCTCGACCCATCCAGGAGCCGGAAAGAACTGCTTCACCTCTCGTTGCGCGGAGCTCAAGGGATGTTGCTGGGCATCAAACAAGACCGCGCGACTCGAGGTCGTGCCCTGGTCGATGGCGAGCAGCAAGGGAGCGTTCATTCTTGAAATAAAGCCCGGCTGATGTCTTGATCAACATTCACCGTAGAGCCGGGAACCGCACTTAAGCCCAGAAGTGCCAGACAAAGGTTGGCGACATCGGCGTTGCGAATGGGGGGTAGTTTAGTGGGATCGTTGGCGACTGGGTCGAGTCCGGGGTTGCGTCGGGTGGTGGCGCAGAGCTCATAAAGATCGCGCTTTTGGCTGCCTGGAAGGTCTACAAAAAATGGGATTACGGTGTTGACCCATAACATGCCATAGCCATGGTGATTTTTATGCGGAATGCCGCCACCATGATCCGCAGTGAGGACCAGCGCCGTAGACTTGCGCATGGCGGGATCCTCATCAAGGAAATCCAAGATGCGCCCAATCTGCGTATCGGCATCCTTCACCGCCATTAAGTACGGCGAGCCTGGCGTCATGTCCCAGCCGTGTGCATGGCCGGAGTCATCGGGGCCGCGTAGGTGCAGGAAAATAAAGGAACGTGGATGGACCTCCGCATCGAGCATTTGAAAAACCAAATTCATTTGCGCCTCGACCTTGTCTTGCACCAGAACGACATCCATGACACGCAGTTCCTGAGTGACATTCCAACTCTGCTGAAACAATAGAAACTTCGGTTTGGAAACGAGGAATGCATCGTCGATTCCGGCGGCGGAAGTCTGGTGGTAGACGCCCTCAAAGATGCCACCCTCCGCATCGACCAATTGCCCTTTTGGATGAGGCGTAGCATTGGAAGTCCAACCATGACCTCCATTTCCTTTGACCAAACGGCCAGTGAGCATGTCGGCATGGTTCGGTAGGGTGACCGAGTAGTCAGGGTCGCATCGGGCATTCAGGGTGTGCGCTCCCGACATGAGGCGCTGAAAGTTTGGCAAGCCATCGCCACCGTTGATGAGCAGGGCATCGGACCGCAGGCCGTCGACGCTAATCAGGACGACGTGGTCGAGAGGCAGCGCAACAGGGGGCAAGTCCGGTGCTGCGGCTGGAGTTTGCAGAAGGGTGAGAAGCAGGGACAGCAACATCGTGCGGCATTGTCTCAAAAACACCTGCCGCTGGGGCCTCTCACCCCAAACTTAATCAGAGATTCCTTAGAGCTTTTTGCGCGGTTTAGGATCCTTGACCGGGTAGGTGCTGAAGACCCAGGCACGCCACGCCTCTTCGACTTGCATAATGGTCATGCCCAAATGCTTCTTGAACAAATCACGCGATTGTTTGCGATCCTTGTAGCCAAGCAGCAATGGCTTGAGCGCTTTGGGATGCACCGTGGCTACCCAGTCGTACAAACTCCATGACAAAGCATGTTCTTCATCCCACATGGTGCCGGATATTTTTTGAAGCAGCTCCGGCAGCACCATCTTTTTATGTTTGCTGAGGTACTTCCTTACCGGAACGTGCCAGCGACCGTTTTCATAATCGAGATTGGCGTCGGCCTCGTCAATGCAATAAGTGGTGACTTGTTGAAAGCGCTTATTTTCGTAGTAATGTGCCGCACCAATGTCGAACCAACCGGCTTTCTTATTGCCAATCCATTCGGTGCGGAACAAGTTGCTCAACAATAAATGCACTCCGATATGGACGCCGTTCGAGACAATCAACATGCCCTTGTTTTCCAAACCGCGTTCCTTTGTCCAAGCGGAATACGCAGGGTCAGGGCCGAACAGTTTGAACGCGCCGGGGTCATTGGTGCCAAGGATCTTCTGGTTCACCAGAAGGTGATCTTTGGGATCTCCCCAGAACCAAATACGGGAACGCCGTGCGTAATGATGAAGCTTGGCCCCAAACTGCTCATCGAGGAGGGTTGCGGCCTTTTCCGCTTCGGTGGCCAAGGCATGCGCCACTTCATGGGCGCTCATGCGTCGCGAGCCATCTTTGATTTTTTCACAATCAATGATGATGTCGAAGTGGTCGGTAACTACGCGGACCACTTCGCGGTCGAATAGCTTTTGCGCAGGAGTGGGGTTGTCCGCAAAGCGCTTGGCAATCAACTGGCGTTTTTCCATTTCGACATTGCCGGGGCCGCCGCCGCATTTTTTGCAGTCGACCATGAAGGATCCACCACAGTCTTTGCATGCGGAAGCTACCGAGCAAAAAACGACTTCGGTTTCAGCAATCGCCAGATTCGAAGGATGCTTTTTGCACTCCTTAACTCCGGTCAAATGGCAAACTTGGCAGCCATCGCCCACATCGTTCGGGTCCAATTGCGCCAGCCCGGTTGAGGCTAGCCCTAGAAGCGCAAAAACAATGCAGGCGAGTCGCATGTTGAAACTTTACTCGACCCAGGAGCCGAATACGTTACTTGCGTTGTTCACTTCTACGCCTTGCAGCCAAACCGAACGGCCTAACAAACTAAGCGGCACATTGACATTGAAGCTGCCATTGCCAGAAGCATCGGCAGTCGCGGCACCTGCTTGCGCTGGATTTGCAATACCAAGGGTTGTATTCAAGGAGCTAATAAACACCGAGCCGCGGCCAGCCAAGGTGCCGGCAAGGAAGACTGCACCACTCGGAGTTGCTCCGGTGAAAGGCATGTTGTTGGAGCCGAGTGAAAGTGGCAATGGAGCCTCGAGGTGGAAGCTTCCGTTTTGGGTGCTATCAGCAAAACTTGTCAGCGGGCCACTAAAGGTAATGTCGCTGCTAACGCCGGTGCCCGGATCCACCAAGGTCACGGTGATACCCATGTCGATGAAAAAGGTAATCGTATTTCCACCTTGACTAACATTGCCATTCACTGGGGTTGGGGTGGAACCCACTCCAGCAATCGGTTCGGTGCCACTGCCAAACAATCCACCCATAGTGTTGGTGCCGGCGGTGGTGGACAAAATCACCATGGCGGTGAAGTCACCGTTCGGCGCAATGCTGAAAGATGGAGAAGCTAGGTGGAACTCCATGTCGCGAATTTCAAAAGTCGCAATGGGGGGCAGGAAGGGCAACGGATTCGGAATCTCACCACTCAATGTGCTTGGGCTAGTGAAAGCAAGCGAGCCATTGAGCGAACCACTGGTGTAAGGGGCATTGGCGGAATCGAGCAGCAATTCCACAGTTCCCCCAATTCGGAAGGTCGTAGGGGAGACATCTACCGATCCAATGCTGGTCGTGACATCCCAAGCAATCACGTTGTTCGGCTGGTCTAGAACTGCAGAAAACTGTTCGGTTTGTGCAGTGAGAGGGGCGGCCAAGATGGCGGCGGCGAAGGGTAGGGTGAATCGGAACATGCGCAAGGAGGTGAAGGGGGATTGCCGACGGATTCGGCAGTGTGTCATCCTAGCAGCAAAGGCCGACTCACTACTCCGCTCTACAGGTCGTAATCTACGGTCAGGGGCGCGTGATCAGACAAACGCACGTCCTTGAACACGGAGGACGATGTCGCCTTTTTAGCCAAACCCGGTGTGCACACTTGATAGTCGATGCGCCATCCGGTGTTGTTGGCATAAGCCTGGCCTCGATTCGACCACCAGGTGTAACCTTCACCTTCTGCATCGGCGTAGAGACTGCGGTAAGCGTCGGTCCAGCCGAGTTCGCCGAAGACCTTGGTCATCCACGCGCGCTCCTCCGGCAAAAAGCCAGACTGCTTCTGATTGCCACGCCAGTTCTTAATGTCCTTATTCGTGTGCGCAATATTCCAATCGCCACAGACCACAATGTTGCGTTTCGATGCGCGCTTTTCCTTCAGCCATTCCGCAAAACGATCCATGCACACATATTTAAATGCCTGGCGTTCTTCCTTCGCCGAACCCGATGGCATGTACAAGCTCACCACGCTTAGTCGTCCAAAATCGGCTTGCAGAAAACGTCCTTCGCGGTCGAATTCATCCCAGCCAAGTCCAACCGTGACGTTGTCGGGCTCCACCTTCGAGTAAATCGCAACCCCGCTATAGCCGGGCTTCTCCGCATGATGATAAATCGCATGCATACCTGGTGGAGTGCGCATGGTATCGGTCATTTGGTGATCTTGAATCCGCGTTTCTTGCAGGCACAGAATGTCTGGGTTGTGTGCGGGGATCCAATCGAAAAAACCTTTGCGGTCAGCCGAGCGGATTCCATTGACGTTGAGGGAGACGATGCGCATGTGTTTCTAAATTACGCCTAGAGCCTTGAGCTTGGCTTCGGCTTGAGGTGCCCACCCGCGGTTTGCAATCGGACTTGCTGGGCTGGGATGGAGGACAAAGGCAATTTCTAAATCTAAATCACCGAGCACGCGTTGCGCACATTTTTCTGCAAACTTGCCGACTCCAATCACACGTTCGGGTTTCAGCCACATCACGGCTTCGCGCAAGGAGGCATCGCAAACTTCGAACAACGGGGCGCGCGCGGCGGCGGGGAGTTTGTCGGGGGTAAAGTTCTTGCCGCTCTCCTCCATGAACACCAGCGGACAGTAGTTGAACACGAAGAATTTTTCGAAGAACTTGTCCGGGGTGCCGAAGTATTCCTGCGCCCAACCCCATAAGCGTTTGCCGCTAACTTCCGAGCGCTGACAATCAAAGCCTTCGATGGGGCGCTTCGGATGTTCGAGTTTCGGCTTGTCGACTTTTGCAGCGACATCGAGCCAGTCACGCGCCATGGCGACTTCGCCAAATGGAACGCCGGTTTGCGCCATGCCCCACGGACCTGGATTCATGCCGAGCAGCAAATTCGGAATGCCCTTGCGCGCATACTTTTTGAGAAACTTCTCGTGCGGACGCCGCGCGTAGGTAAGCGGGTTGTAGACGTGAGTCACTGGCTCCGGGAAGGAGAGTAAATCCACTCGGTCAGAGAGTTTTCGGTCGACTTCGATGAGCCCCATGCGGCGGGAGTGTACCCTTTCGGCCATGGAACGCGTGCTCGAACCCGAAGTCATGGACACCGTGGAAGATGCCGAGGCTTACGACGCCATGGATCACTCCGGCGCCAACGATGCCTTTATCACTCGCTTGTTGGAGCTTGGCGCGCATGGCCGGGTGCTCGACATCGGCTGTGGGCCGGGGCACATTCCGCTGCAGCTGGTCACGCAAAAGCCGGAGTTGCAGGTGGTCGGTGTCGATTTGTCGGTCAATATGCTGAAGATTGCCGAGGAGCATAAGGCTGTTTGTCCGCATGGCGATCAAGTCGATTTCGTCATTGCCGATGCCAAAGGTTTGGATTTTCCAGACGATAGTTTTGACACGGTTTGCTCGAACAGCATTCTGCATCACATCCCAGATCCGGTGCCGTTTTTGCGTGAGGCATGGCGCGTACTGAAGCCAGGTGGCGTATTTCTCATTCGCGATCTCTTCCGCCCAGATGACATCGCAACTGCAACCGCACTGGTTGATCTGCATGCCGCCGAGGAAGCCGAGTACGCACGCGAACTTTTTCACGCCAGCCTTTGCGCCGCATTCACACCCGATGAACTGGTCGATGTCGCCCGTGCAGCAGGAATATCCGGCGCCGAAGTCGTCGAAGATTCCGACCGCCACATGTCGTTGCAGACGGAAACGGAATAGCTGCCATCGTCCATGAAAAAACCGCCGCTCCCATTTCAGGAAGCGACGGAAAAAGGTTCGGCAAGTATCGCTTACTGAATCACCGTAGTGACCAAGTTGGACTTCACCGAATCGATGCCACCGACACCGCGTACCGCCGCAGCCTGCAAGTAGGCCGTGGCTCCACTCGGAGCGCCAATAGGAACTGTAATGGCCAAGGTCGAAGTGCCCGCACCATTTGCAATTGCACCGCCAACGTAAGTCGCAGGTGTGCCCATGTCGAGGATCAAACCACCGAGTTGTGGTGGTGCCCAAGTTCCAGCATTCAAGCTGACTAGGTATTGCACGGTTTCACCCGAAGTCGCGCCGTCGACAATCCACGAGGAACTGCTTCCAGGAGTGAGAACTGGTGTATTCAGAGTCAAGTCTTGAGCCACGCTGAACTCACCAACCCAAGTACGCCAGCCGGAAGTCCGGTATTCGTGGTGGTTCCAGAAAGTTAATGGATCGTTCGGGTCTTGCTCTACCCCGGAGTAATCGCCCCAACGGGTGCCGGTTTCTGGTGAGGTACTGATCTGCAGTTGCTTGGGAAGACTGAAGGTTCCAGCCGGATCACCTGCTTTACGCGTTGCAAACTCCACCGAGATGTATTGCGTGGAGGAAGAGCGGTTGAAGGCAATCACAGCATCGCCGGAATCAGTGACGTTGATGTCGCCGAACCAGTTGTGCTCTCCAGCGCCAAAATCCAAAGTTCCAGACTGCACCAACACTGGGTTGCTGGCACTTAACGGCCATCCTTGCAGGTCGAATTCATACCAAGCCACGCGCGCGGTACTTGGACCCGTGTTGTGAGTTAACCAAAGGTGGTCATTGCGCACCACACCATTTTTAATCCGCCAGTCAATGGTGGCCGCGCGGTTAGAAGTTCCAAGTTGCGTGGCTCCTGGAGGAAAGCTGAAGCTTGGCACGGTGACTTCAAACTGCGACAAGACCGGAGTTCCGTTAGGGTCGGTAATCGACTTCAGCATGATGCGGTTGCTACTCGAAGAGTAGGTGGTTGCAAAATACGCTGGAGAGTTGGTGTCGTAGTTCCTGGATGCACCCAGAGAAATTTGACCGCCTGCAGTTTGCACTTGGTTCATGGTGACCGGTTGTCCACTCATGACCAGGCTCTTGTCCCACATGAAAATGCGGTTGCCACCACCGGCAAAACAATCACCGACTACAAAAATTGCGTCCTCATTGACTCCGAGGTTCGGGAAGTCAAGAAATCCACAGGTACTTGAGACTGGGAAGCGATATTTGTGCCAAATACCGTTTGGGTCGTCATCGTCGGACATGGCCAGGACAATGGCATCGTTCACGCCGGCGCCATCGCCAGCTGCGACAATAAAGCGGTTGGTGTGTGAGTCGAACAGAGCAGTCGGGTCGAACACGAATCCGCCTGCGCCAACCGAGCCCCAAAATCCGCCACTACCAGCAATGGTGTCGACGAAGGTTCGTACACCCGCTTTGGTGTGGAAGGAAATCTCACCATTGGCCACAGTCACGATGTGGTTTGGGCCGACGGCAAGATCTGGGTCGGGTGGAGTCCAGCCGGTATTGGAGATGGCTTCGAATCCTCCAGATCCACCGGTTGCAAGAGGTGGGGGCGTGGAAGCACGACGACGGAAGTTCGGGTCGTAATCCGGGTAAGCAGTGAGACCGTGAACCATGTCCTCGGTGATGTCACTGCCAGCAGCTTTCGGCTCAATCGTGGCCGGCGCTTTCGGCTGGAAGGATTCCGGCACGAACATGGTTAGGCCAACGGCGCGGTGATCGGTGGGCAAGTTTCCGTGCCAAGCCGCGACCAACTGATCCTGAGCGGTCCACAAAAGGTGCTTGGCGTTGATGCCCACCATGAGGGTTTGCTCGCCATCATCGAACTGATTGAGGCGGAAGCTTTCCCCGATAGGGGTGCCGTCTGCCTGGTAACGTTGCGCTTGAATCGAGGTCGGGCGGGTCGGGCGATGAGCCGGAGAAGAGAACTCCTTTGCCCATAAAGTGTTGTAGGCAACGAGGAAGCGTCCGTCTGGGGCTACCGCAACTTGCGCGCCGGTGCGGACATGGGTGCCACCAGCATCGGCTTCGACAGCTATGCCAAGTGGAGAGAGGTCAGCGCTGTATCGCTGCACCATGGTGTGGTATTCATTGCCACTGAGGGTGCTCATCCAGGCCACGACGAAGCTGCCATCGGCGGCGGCATCGATGGAGGGCTCGACTTCCAGAGCCTCATCGCCGGAAACTACAGCAAACTCCTGGAGCTTGGCTTCTCCTTCCACCATACGGACTAGACTACCAGCAATGCCTTCTGGAGAGTGAGCTCCATTACGACGCCCCCAGACAGCAAGAACGCCTTCTGGAGAGGTCGCCAACGACACTAGCTGCTCATGGTTTTTGCTGTCCGTAGACAGGCGGAATTCTTCACCGGATGGGGTGCCATCGGCCTGGAAATGGCGCGCGCGAATCACTTCTTGCTGCCCTTCAAAACCGGTCCAAGCGCAGATAACACCGCCGTCTGGAGCGGCGCAAAGAACGCCATCCATTTGGTCCCTTTCGGTAATGAGGTTCACTGAAAACTCGTCCCCCAAAGGTTTTACGCCATTTGCAGAAACTTCAAAGCGGCGCGCGTAGAGGCCGACGCCATCGCCATCCTGTCCTACGGAGTGCCACATAATCCAGGCACTGCCATCTTCGGAAAACGTCACCGAAGGCTTGGCTTGCTCACTGGGAACGAACTGGTTGACGTGAATCTCGGTGCTGAGCGCACGGCCACGAGGGTCCATGAATTGGGCGAAAATGCCGAATGTGCCTTGTTCTTGGCGCCGGCTTCCCCAGACCACCATAAGGTTGCCATTTTGGTCAGCGGCTACTGAGGCGTCTTGCTGGCGATTATTGGTAAATGTGTTGGCTTGGATTTCCAGCTGATCGAAACCAGTAAGTGGACTCTGAGATTGGGCTGGTGTAACCGTTTTCTCAGGTTCTTGGGCCATGAGCAAAGAGGCGCACAGGGGCGCCGCAAGTAGGGTTAGGAACATTCTTCGTAAAGGGCGGAGAGGGACGGCGTAAAGCCGCATGGAAAGGGGCTTTTTGAGTGTACACGGGATACCCAAGTCGGGTGCAGAATGATTCTGTGCGAAAACGAACGCCAAGGGCGGCCCCGCTCCCTGAGTGGCTGTGAATCGTCTAATTCGAGGTTGGCACGAGTCTTGCCATAAGAACAGCGGTACTCAAGCAAAGAAACCCTACAATCGGTATGGCGAAAGCCACCAATCCCATGCGGAAGACTCAAAGCCTTTTTCTCGCCAGCGCCGTTGTTGCGCTGATTTACAGTTGTGGCCCTAGCAGCAATATCAAGTTGGACCAAGACGGCGACCCATTTAACGCCGGCGGTTCCTTTTTTGCGCAAGGCTCCAACGTCCTTGACGGCATGATTTGGCAGATTAACCGTCCGATTCGGCTTGAGTTCAACCACTCGATTGACCCGGATTCGATTAGTTTCGGAACCATTCAAATCCGCTCCACAGATGCAGCGGCTGCTGGAAATCCGGTCACGGGTACCTTCGAAATTGAAGCCGGTTCTTTAGGTCGCGCGATTGTCTTCCGCCCGACCTGCCCAACCGACGACTTTAACTCCAACGGTGCATTCATCCCTGGAGAAGTTGGTTATGAAATCATTTTGCCAACCAAGGAAGACAGCCCAACGGTTCTACGGGATACCGATGGTCGTTCACTTTCGTCAGGTCTGCGTCGCACCTTTACGACCCCGCCGCTGACTCAACCTGCATTTTTGGATTTGGTGCAAGGCCCTGCGGTCGTGACTTCGGTTAGTTTCCCAGAAGGATTGAACTTCTTTGCAGACCCCGACCCCGTTGTTGAGATTCGTTTCAACCAGCCAATCGATGGCCGCTCGGTCAACCTAAACACCGATAACATTTTCCTGCTCTACTCCGACGGCGAGATTGGATCCGGAAATGAAACCACTTTCGCAGCCACCAACAAGGTCCCTGGCCAGTTGGTTCTCATTGAAAACTGCACCGTAGAAGGTGCGTTTGTAGAGTTTCGCGTGACTGGTTTGCTGCCGGTGAACCGGAACCTAAGTTTGCAGATGAGCAACTTGTTTGGTGATATTGTTGGCCAGACCAATACCTCGGCGTTGGTGGTTGGTACGCACACCACCCCAACCTTAACGGCAATCTATAACGATCCAGATTGGGTGGAGACCGATGAAACTGTCGACGAGTTCCGCGACGATTTCGATACCAATCAGTTCTTGGCCTTAGATGAGCCGATTCACTTGCCTTTGGCCCAAGTCAGCGATGGCTTCATTGCTGCAAGTTTTGATTACCCAGGCGTCTTTGTTGCTGAAGACAACAACTTCGTGCTGAATAGCGGTGTGACGGTAGAAGTCTTTACCGATTCTCAATCAACCGTGACCGATTCCAACAACCGTCAGCACACTGTGCAAAACGGCGTGATGAATGTTCACGACTTCACCATTAACTCCGCTGCAACCTTCCGCGGTCGTGGTGCGAACCCTTTGGTGATTTACGCTACCGGCACCGTTGTCATTAACGGTACTCTGAATGCAAGCGGCAACCTCGCTACTTGGCCGACCTCGCTGAACTCACCACAATTTGTGGAAGGTGGCGCAGCTGGCGAATGTGGTGGTGGACGTGGTGGTGATGCCTCACAAATCGGCGATGCAGAAACCCTTCGCGCCATGTCTGGCAACGGTCCGTTCTTCATCATTGGCGGTGGTGGCGGTGGCGGCGAAGGCGGCTTTAACGGCGATGCTGGTACCGGCGGTATTTTGGGATTGAACACCACCGTGGTTGCTGGCGGCGGCGGCGGCGGTTTTGCTCTGACCGAGAACGAAGCAGTTCTCTGGACGGAGTGGCCAGTGTCGACCGGATGGGTTCCGAACAACGTAGATAATGGTGGCCCCGATCACTGGGTGGACACCGATTCCCACGCACACACTCAAATGGTGCCATCCATTGGCCCTCCGCCAAACGGCAACGGCATTTTCGGTGCTGAAGATGGCATTCGTGGCGTGAACAGTCTGACGGTTTCTTTCGGCGTGGCTGGTGGCCCCTTAGGCATGGAAGATGCCTTGCCAGAGACGGTGATTGACCTCTTTGCTGGCGCTGCAAATAGTCCTCTCTACAACGAAGCCTGGACCACGGGCACGGTCCCACCATTCCTCTTCGGAGATCCCACTGCAGGTCCAGACCCTGGACTTGCTGGACCGACTCCGTTCAGCAATGACCTTCTAGGGTTGAATACCCTGAACGACTTTTGGGGCTCGCGCCTCATGCGCGATGGCTCTGTCGTTCGCGGCGAGTTGCTCACTCCATGGGCAGGCTCCGGCGGCGGAGGCAGTGGAGACTCCATGCTGATCGAGGTTTACGACGCAGATGGAGATGGCGCAGATGATCCACTCCTTAGCTTTTACCCGGTTGTTCCTTTTCAGAGATCGGCGAACAATATTTCTCAGGGTTGGGATAGTTACCGCAAAGGCGCCGGTGGCGGTGGCGGTGGAGGCCAGGTACTCATCATGGCCATCGGCATGATTAAGCTCGGCGCGATTTCCAAGATTCAGTGCAACGGTGGCATTGGCTTTTCGGGTGAATCTTTGATCTTCTCGGATAACGGAATCTCTGGTTCCGGTGGCGGTGCAGGTGGACACCTGGTGCTGCACTCTTCGACTGGCTTAGACCTGACTTCGATTAACGTTGGAACGGCCGCAAATGCCGCGCAAGTGGTGAACCTCACTCCTACCGATAACGTCCAAGCCTATGGCGGTCGCCGAGGTTGGGCTGGCCCAAGTTACTCAACCAACACTGTCGGAGGTCGCAAGGATGGCAACGACACCTTTGCAGTCGGGCGTGGTGGCGCTGGAGCTAACGGTGTGATTCAGATTCACGTTCCAGACCCAGTAAACGATATTCTGTGGCCACCAGCGGCTGAAGACGGAATTTTAGATTTCATTGCCACTGATACCGCTGTCGGCGAGAGCCCAACCGATGCGGTTGAGGAAATGCTCAACCTGTTTACTGCACCTCAGGCTTACTCGCTGATTCCATTCTTCTCCTCCCAATCGATGGTGGTTTCAGAATGGATTGACACTGGTCTTGCAGAACTGCGTTTGGGACAGCCAGGTACGTATCCGAAGTACGGCGACCCACTTCTAGATTTCAGCGGCATCAATCCTGGAAACGGATTGGTTGGAAAACTAGGGGATTCGGTTTTGCCGTTGAGTGATATTGCGACTGGCGGCACTGGTGTTGTCACCTTTGAGCCATTCAGCTTGACCATTCCAGATGCATCCACCTTGTTCGAGGCGAAGTTCACCCGTCTTCCAAACTTGCTGATTGGCTACGACATCCTTCCAAGTGATATTGCCACTTCAACCTTTGAAGTGGTGAGTGCAAATTACAATGCGGGAACCGACACCATGGTGCTCACTTCAGAGATTGGCGATGGTCCACTGACTTTCGCTCTTGATGGTGGGAACCCCATTTGGTCGGTGCGCGAGAAGTTCTTCCGCGTGGACACGATTGGTGCCAAGAACAGCCTTCCGGCAAGCACTTCCATCACCTTCGAGTTTCAAGGAGCCGATGAAGATGCATCCCTTCCTCCCGGTAGTGGTCTGCCAGGAGACCCTGTGGCAGTAGGAAGCATTGTGTGGCACACCAACTTGGACTTGCTCGACGGCCAACGATTCATTCGTTACCGCGTCATCTTCAACGCAGATGCGCAAACCAACGGCATCGATCTTTCCAGTCCGCTACCTTCGGTTGATTACGTAAAGGTTCCGCTTCTCTGGTAAGTTCTGCCTGAAGGAGTTCCTCCTTCCTAAAGCCCTTGCGAGAAATCGCCGGGGCTTTTTTTTGTGCGCCTTGCCGCGTTTGGCAATGGAATCCTTGTCGTATTCGCTTGGCACAAGGATTGCCTAATGGGGAATTGATATGTTCCGATTCTCCTTCACATCTTTTGCCCTTACACTTCTTTGTCTCGCTAGTTGCGGCCCTTCGCGAGATGAGACCCTTTGCGGTCCCGATGGAGAGCCTTTCCAATCATCTGGAATTTTCACCGCGCTTGGATCGAATGTTTTGCCGGGCTCGACGTGGCAACTAAATCGACCGATTCGTATTGAGTTCAACCATCCAGTTGATCCGGATTCGATTGGTTTTGGAACAATCCAAATTCGATCCACCGACGACTTCTATTCTGGCAATCCCGTCACTGGAACCTTCGAGCTCGAAGCGAACTCCGCGAACCGGGCAGTGATTTTCCGACCCAGCTGTCCCACGGATGATGCATTAAGTAATGGAGGATTCCTGCCCGGCAACGTGGGCTATGAATTGGTGCTCCCTTCCAAAGAAGAAAGCCCAACGGTTCTGCGTGATACCGCTGGGCGTGCTTTGTCCCGCGGCATGCAGGTGAGTTTCCAAACGCCCTCCTTATCGCAATCACTGTTCTTAGATTTCAACCCCAATCCGGCGAGCGTGACCAGTGTGGTTTTTCCTGACGGGCTTAATCTTTACACCGACCCTAATCCCATTCTTTCCATGCGCTTTGACCAAGCGGTGGACGGTCGCTCGAGCAACCTCAATACGCAAAACCTCAAGTTGCTTTTTGCCGACGGCGAGGTCGGGTCAACAAGCGAAGACGTTTTTCCGGAGACCAACCGAATACCCGGTCAACTTAGGTTGATTGAGAACTGCACCGATGCGGGTGCTTTGGTGGAATTTCACATCACTGGAATCCTTCCGGTGAACCGAAAGTTACAGCTGACTATGGGGAGTCAGTTCCGGGATCTTGGCGGCCAACGAAACAACTCTCAAGTGGTTATCGGAATACATGCGACTCCTTCACTCGCGGCTTACTATCAAGATCCAAGCTATTCTTCTGGAGAGCTGGCGGTCGATGAATTCCAAGATCTGTTTGATCAAGCCCATCGCATCGACCTAAGCGAACCGTTGCCCTTGCCGATTGCGCAAATACAGGACGGATTCATTGCTGCTAGTTTTGATTTTCCAGGTGCGGCCGTCTCTGAAGACCAAGACTTCTTTTTAGGTAGCGATGAGGCTGCAGAAATTCTCACTAATTCACAATCGGTGTTCACGGACACTCGCGGACG
>Ga0316209_1000463_pt1 | contig 71366 bp, 64 predicted proteins | sample 6monopyrite_MG_FD_204945 | JGI IMG/M metagenome (GOLD analysis project Ga0316209, IMG submission 204945) | Microbial mat bacterial communities from mineral coupon in-situ incubated in ocean water Damariscotta River, Maine, United States -... | ecosystem: Environmental > Aquatic > Marine >... | reverse complement strand
GTCTCATAGCAATTCTCTTTAGTGTGGTGCTTGGCGGCTCACACTACGGAGAGTCTATGAGACTCCCGAATCTGTCAAACTATGCTTGCCTCCCCAGCAGAGCTGGGGGGTCTCCATTTTTTACTAGCGGGCTTAGCTTGTTTTGCATGAGAGTTTGATAACGCACTATTTTTTTCCACTAGATCAGTAGAGAATCATTAGGCATTATGCCCCTGTTCAATCGATACGCCCTTGCCTGCCTTGATAAAATCATGTGCTTTTAGTAAAAGCAAAAATCCATATCGGATTCGCTATAACTAACTTGCCAATTTGATATATCGCACACCATCGGAATCAATTCCTCCTGTTCGCAGTACACCAGAAAGCGATCGCCATAAGGTCGTTGATAAAATAGACTTCTCTTTAGCCTTTTTTCCAAATTAGAGTCAATACATTGATAAAGCAGTACGTCAACGCTCTTTGATTTGGCCATTTGAATTGATTCATTCACCAATGTACGGATATGCTCGCTATATGCCTGCAACTCGACAACCACCAGCGCTTTCTTTCCGTGCCAATGGCACTCTTTGACAATCATAAAGCCCACAAGATTTTGATTTTTTAATCTGTATTCAAAAATCCTATACGGATTTTTCCCAGGGAACTCACAGAATCGCCAATTTAGATAGTGCTCGCTTCTTTTGATTTGGTTTGAGTGCTGCCCGTAGAGCGCTTCGCAAAGTGCTTCGTGCTCGCGCGTAAACGAGTCCAGGGCTTTGACATTAGCTCTACGAGCAAGGTTATTTACAGAAATATCTGCGACTTTGGACAAAAAAAATGCAGTACCATTGCGCCACCAGCTGCTTAAACTTGAGGATGTGTTGTTCCTTTCCGCACCTTTTGGAGTCATGGGCTTTATGTAGAAATTCAAGCAGCCTAAATCCTGCCAACCTTGTCGCTTAAACATCTTGTAAGCATCATCGGAGACGCCCAAAGCGATCAGAATATCAAACCGATTCATCAGCGCACCCGTCATAGCAACGGCAAGTCCTTTCATCTTCCAGTCGGCTCTAACTTTCAGATCTATAGCATAAGCGGCTTTAACAGTCCTGCCTGCCAGTTTCAGATCCACGCCCATCGCAGCCTGATGACCAACCACCTGCCCTCCATCAAAACAATAGTAGCGAACATTTGCGCTATTTTTTCGGTACAGCCAGCGATTAAAATCTGGAATTTGTTGTAGTGATCGCACTCCAAATTCAGACATTCTAAAATCAGCCAATGCCTGCTCGTGGGCCGCTGGCACGGTATCAAATAACGAGCTTTTAAAGCGCTGATAGGTCCGTTCAATAAAATCCCGGCGTTTACTCATAGTTATTTTTATAAAAATACAGGTTCAATCAACTCAGCTGCCAGGTGCAAATATCCGGTTGTCTTGCGCTTGGTAATGATATCCCGATAGACATATCCTGCCTGCTGTCTGGTTATGCCAATCTTGGCAGCTAATTCCTCTTCACTTTTATTCTCATTCAAATACCATAAAGCAATATCCATTTCTTTATAGGGTAACGAAAAATAAAACTCGTCTTGCCCCTGTTCCAGACTATAGGTGTCCGTTGTCGGTGTGCTCTGGCAAATAACCTGTGGCAACTCCAGATAGTTAGCCAGGGCGTAAACCTGAGACTTATATAGATGAGCGATAGGTTTGAGATCTGCGGAACCATCGCCATTTTTAACAAAAAAACCCTGATCGTATTCGAGCCTGTTTGGCGTTCCAATCACCGCAAAATTGAGTCTGTCCGCATGAAAATATTCGAGCGTTTTACGGATTCTCTGTTTGTGGTTCGTCGCTGCTACTATGGTTAAATAAGCTTGTAGTGGCAGCATCTTTTCAAAGCGTTCACCTTGTGGATTTTCAACTATCAATTTGTAATGATTAATTCCTCCATCAAGACCACCAGCGATCACGATTTTACTCTTCCACTCGCCGGAGTAATTCGCAAAAACCTGCCTTATTGCATCGTCTCGCCATTTGTAACACCCGATTGCCGTTAGCGTCTCAGCTATATTTTCAGTGTGGGAATCGATCTCCAGGTGTTCGGCTAGCAGCCGCCCGTAATCACTACTTATAGAAGACGAGTCTTTTTCTGGCAACAGGAGACCAAACACCTTTCCCGGCCCGATAGCTTTTACCGCCAATGCAGCGCAAACGGAACTATCGATGCCGCCAGAAATAGCTACAACAAATCCTCTCCGGTGTAGATTTCGACTCAAAATTTCTCGCATTTTGGTGGTTATTTTTTCTACTTCCACGCCCAAGTCAATCTCTAGAATGGGGTCAAGATTATAATTAACATTACTCACAACGTATCCTCCATTAGGGAAGTTATCCGATCTGGCGATTGCATTAATCAGGTAATAATTCAATCAGTTGATGTCTTTTTATCTTTCCGCTGGCCGTTTTTGGAAGCAGCGTAACCGTCGTGATCTCCTTTGGTATTTTGTGGGCTGGTAAGTATTCGCGACAGTGCTTTTTCAATTGCATCAAATTTCCCGAGGCTTCGTTAATAACCACAAGCGCCCGTAATTTTTGTCCAAATACTTCGTCCTCCACTCCAAACACTGCGCTCTCGCGTACAAACGTAAGCTGGTTAATTACTTCTTCGAGTTCCATCGGATTTATTCGGTGCGCACCGACTTTAATCATGTCGCTATTACGGCCTTTTATAAATAAAAAGCCATCATCGTCCAGATAGCCTAAATCACCAGTCTTAAGCCAGCCTCCGACCAGTGCTTGACTGGTCGCCGTTGGATTTCCCCAATAACCTTGCATGACGCTCGGCCCATTTATACAGATTTCGCCGACCTGATAAGGAGCCAGTTTTTGCCCTTGCAGGTTTCTGATCTCTAGCTTGCTAGATGCAACCGAAATGCCGACCGAGCCGAGCTTTTTATGCAATAAATCTGGCGGTAACCAACATATTCTGGCGGTAGCTTCTGTTTGACCGTACATCACAAATATTTTTGTCGAAGAATCACAAGCTTTGACTAATTTCTCTGTCAGATTCTTTCCCATCGGCCCGCCAGCTTGCGTAAGATACCTCAGGCGTGGCGGGTTATCTGCCCAGTCCGAATGAGTTAAAAACAAGCTATAGGTCGAAGGAACGCCTGAAAAACCGGTAACCGATAGCTGCCTAATAATCTCGAGTGTATCCTGTGGAAACGCCATCGTATTAGCTAATACAACGCTTGCCCCAACACAAACATGTGAATGTAATACTGAGTTACCGTAACAATAGTGAAATGGCAAAACATTGAGCACGCTGTCTTTTCGTGTCAGTTTTAGATAGCCAATAATATCTTTAACATTACACATCAAGTTGCTGTGGCTAAGCATAACGCCTTTGGGGTTCCCAGTAGTGCCGGATGTGTATATTATCTGCGCCAGACTTGACTCTTTTATATCACGCCAGTTGTTATCTGGCTTACACTCCAACGCATGTTGCCAGTGATAAACATCTTCCAAATCGTTGTCGAAAAGCGTTACAAGGCGAACATCCAATTCAGTTAAAAGCTTCACGTTCGCTTCATTTTGCTTATCGATTAATAAGAATTTGGCAACGCAGTGCTGAAGAACATTTTTTATCTCATAGAGTTTCGCCTGTGGATTTAGCGCGACCGTAACACCACCGGCCATCCAAACAGCATAAAAGGCAACAACGTAATCCATCGAATTTTCAACAGCCAAAGCAACTCGGTCACCGGGGTTAATACCAATTTTTTTAAAAAAACCAGCAACAGCTAACACTTTAGCTCTTAGCTGAGCGTAGCTTATTTGATCCGTTTGATTACGCAATACGATCGCCTGCGCACGTTTCTCACTGATATATAAAAATTGTTCAAGCAGCGTTTTCTTATACATAGTAGACTTCCCAAGTTACCAACAAGTCACCACCAACTTCAAATCAATTCAACTCAACTGCCCTATAGTCCTGGGATAAGGTTCTTTTTCAAGTCAATAAATTTTAGCAAGTTATCAATGGAGTCAAGATTCTTAGGAACCATTTCACTTGACTCCACTTTAATTGACATCTCATCGTCAAGAAAATAAACAAGCTCCAAAATCCCCATCGAATCTAGAATACCGCTACCCAAAAACGAGTCCGCATTTTCCAATTTGCTTTGGTCATTAGTGAACAGGTAATTTTCTAAGATGAAATTTCTTAACAATTGCTCATCACTGGCTATAACTTTGTCCATTTTTGTAACTTCCTTGTTATGGTTTAAATTTATAAAAATTGCTCTGCAAGAATCTGAGTTGACAAAATACCAATCAGCGCTTGAGAATCCGATACTGACAGCGCCCTGTTAGAGCTAGTTTTTTTTAGTAGAAACTCCACTTTTTTATTATCGAAGAATCCATTTTTTTTTAGCTCATCAGGAGAAAGGTAATATCGTAATTCTTCACTTAAAACGCTGTCTACTGATGTCGCAATATCTGGCGAGCGATAAGGCTGCTTATATCGCCGTATAATTTCTTCAGGTAGACGATTTTTCATTGCTTTTTTTAATAGGTATTTTTCACACAACCCCTTCATTTTGTACTTTGGTGGGATTCTGTTGGAAAATTCGATAAGCCGATGATCCAAGAACGGATATCGTCCCTCAATAGAATGTTTTGTCAGCATTCTGTCGCCTTGTGATGACAAAAGGTAGCCGGGCATTAGTGATTTTGACTCAATATATTGGGCCCTGTTAAAAAAATTCATCTGGATCAATTTACTCGGCAATGACCGCCTCAAGTCATCTAAGGGCGTTCCTGCCAGTTCACCGCTAAAACCCTCGGAATAAAAAAGCTTTGCTTTGGCCGTAGTCGTCCATCGTGGCAAATGTGAGAAAAAGATATTCTTTGGCTGATCAAGCGATTCGGCAAAGAATTTTTTCAGGTAGGCCGCCTGACCACTATCGGGCAAATTTAGATACGGATAGAGCTTCTTTAATAACAGTGGACGAAACATTGAATCTGGATTAACAGCCCAAAACTGCCTGACTTTTGCCTCCTTAAAAATATCATATCCGCCGAGAACTTCATCAGCGCCCTCTCCGGTCAAAACCACTTTATAATTATTTTTTTTAACCAATGAGGACAAAAGCCCCATCGGTACCGGAGCGGTTCTTAGTATGGGCGTTTCGGCGTGATAAATAGTGCTTTTAAGATTCTCGGCGATATCTTGAGCATCTACAGTCAAGTGGTTATGTTTTAGCCTCAACTGCTGGATCAGTAGGGATTGGTAATGACGTTCATCAAAGTCCTTTTCGGCAAAGTTAAGAGAAAATGTTGTCAGTGCGACTTTTCCAGAATTATGGATCAGGGATACCAGAGCGGAAGAGTCCAATCCGCCTGACAAATAAGCGCCGACAGGAACATCAGCGCGCAAGCGAATTTTGGTGGCATCCTGTAACAGTTCGAGAAGCTCTTCCGCTTGTTCAGATTCCGAAGTTTGCCAATAATCGTCTACGCTAAATTCCCAGTCCCAATAAGAATATTTTTGTATTTCACCCTTCTCAACCACCAGCATCTGTCCAGGTGATACCTCAAATACGTCCTTAAATAGGGTGTTTGGACTGACGGGAGTCCAAAATGTAAAGAGTTGGTCGAGTGCTCTACTGCTGATTTCCAGCCCATTATTTAATGCCGGTTTCAGCGCTTTAATTTCGCTGGCGAAGATCAACCTTCCTTGATCGACAGTGTAATAAAGTGGGCAGATCCCGACTCGATCTCTAACCAGCAGCAGACGTTTTCTATCTTCATCCCATAAGCCAATCGCGAATTGACCGTTGAGTTGTTGTACAAAATCCAGCCCGTATTCCTGATACAGATGAATGATTACTTCTGTATCCGATCGAGTGACAAATTGATGGCCCTTTTTGACTAGCTTTTCACGCAACTCGACATAGTTAAAAATTTCGCCATTAAAAACCAACGAAACAGAGCCATCTGAACTATGCATGGGCTGAGCGCCCATATTGATGTCGATAATACTGAGTCTGCGGTGAGCTAACCCGGTGGTAACCGTGTTATAAATAGCGCCGTCGTCAGGTCCACGGTGCCTTATCTTATTCGCCATCGACTCAAGTACTGAATTTAAGATCGGCGGACTTGTTAGTGTAGATAATCTGACTATCCCTGCAATACCACACATGATTTACTTCTTCCCTTTGTAACTCTTTCCTAATTTAGCAGACAAAGACCGGGCGATCGAGCAATAACTTGACCAAACAAATTGAATTCCGTATGCCTAAAAGCTTTAAACCTCTTAGTTAGTAAGATCACAATAAATCCTACAAATTTATTTTTTCAACTTCTCAAAAATATCAATCGGGACTGGAAAAACAATCGTGGAACTCTTGTCACCGGCAATATTACTAAGCGTACTCAAGTAACGAAGCTGAATGGCTTCGGGTTGCTCGGCCAGCTTTTTGGCCGCTTCCAGCAGCTTCTGAGAGGCTTGTAACTCACCCTCGGCGTGGATCACTTTGGCCCGCCTCTCCCGCTCTGCTTCTGCCTGTCTTGCGATGGCGCGGATCATGGTTTCATTCAGGTCAATGTGCTTTATCTCAACATTGGCGACTTTGATCCCCCAACCATCGGTTTGACGGTCCAGAATGTTCTGAATATCTTCATTCAGCCGGTCACGTGCGGTAAGCATCTCGTCCAGTTCATGCTGCCCCAGCACCGAGCGAAGGGTTGTTTGCGCCAGTTGGCTGGTCGCTTCGAGGAAATTTTCGACGTTGATAATGGCTTTTTGCGGGTCGACCACGCGGAAATAAATAACGGCGTTGACCTTAACCGATACGTTATCGCGCGAAATTACATCCTGCGTGGGTACATCCATTACTACTGTGCGTAAATCGACACGCACCATTTGCTGTATGAAGGGCACAACGATGATAAGGCCAGGGCCTTTTACCCGGTAGAAGCGGCCCAGCATAAAAATAATACCGCGCTCATATTCCCGTAACACTCTGAAAATACTGACCAGAATGGATATTGCCGCTACTGCCAGAAACAATCCGATTTCTGTTAACATGATCAATCCTCCGTTATGACTTTTAGTCTTAGTCCTTGTACTGCTTTTACCCGAACTTTTTGTCCTTTGCTTATCTTTACAGGACTATCGGCCTGCCAGACTTCGCCCCGGATCATTACCCTGCCTGCACCGTCAAAGTCATCGAGTGCCGTAGCAAAATGATTGACCAGTTCGTCGTCGCCGCTCACCAGTGGAGTACGTCTGGAGCGAATCAACATGGATACGACGAAAATGATGATGATTGCGCTGGCCAGAGAAGACGCAATAATCAGCGCTGGGGCTATCTGGTAACCAGGCAAGGTTGTATCAAGCAACATAAACGAGCCGATAATAAATGCAACTACGCCGCCGATCCCGAGCACACCAAAACTCGGCGCGAATGCCTCGCCGACCATCAGGGCAACCCCCAGAATAATCAGCGCCAGTCCAGCCATATTAATTGGTAGCATATTCAGACCATAAAGCGCCAGCAGAATACAGATTGCCCCGATGGTGCCTGGTAATAGACTACCGGGATTAAGAAATTCGAACATCAATCCATAAATACCGGCTAATAGCAGCAAATAGGCAATACTCGGATCGGTGATAATTAACAGGAGTTCAGTTCGCCAATCGGGCGAAATTTCCACGATCTCCGGGTCACTTAAATTAAGGCGTATAATTTGCTGATTTATTTTTACGTCGCGCTGGTTAAGCTGTTCAATCAGGGCGTTACGGTCATAAGCGACGATATCAATCACTTTTTTTTCTAATGCGTCGATTGCCGACAAATTAGATGCCCGACGTACCGCCGATTTAGCCCATTCGGTATTTCGCCCGCGCAATTGCGCCAGACTTAAAATATAGGCTTCAGCATCGTTAATTACTTTACGTTGCATTACGTCCGCATTTTCGCTGCTGTCGCTGGCGGCCTCCTGTCCGTCTTTGTCCTTCTTTTTATCAGGAGATGGCGGTTTCACCATGCCGATTGAGACTGGCGTAGCGGAGCCCAGATTAGTCGCTGGTGCCATCGCGGCGATGTGGCTGGCGTACATAAGATAAGTACCCGCGCTGGCGGCTCTGGCGCCTTTGGGGGAGACATAAATCACTACCGGAATGGGCGAATCAAGGATCGCCTGAATCATCACTCGCATGGATTTGTCCAGGCCGCCCGGTGTATTCAGGTTGAGTAACAACAAATCTGCGTTGTTATCTTTGGCTTGAGCCAACCCGCGGATAAAATAATCGGCGCTCGCGGGACTAATCGCGCCGTTAATCTTAAGGGAGTATATCTTGCCTTGCGCTGAATTAACCGAAGGTGAAAATAAAAGAGTGGACCCACTCAAGACTAAGAAAATAATCAAGAACTGAATAGATGCTCTGCGCATAGTAGTCGTATCCCTAACAAACCAGCGGTTATAAAAATTATACACCAAAATAACAATGTTTGAGTGATAAATACTAGTGCCATCGAACTAAAGCACTTTTATCCATGCCTGTTTTCCATCCGAGCTTTCTAACACATGCATACGATTTTTTTCGCGCCTACCGTCTAATTTCTTTGGCGAATAACTCCAAGCTTTATTATTAATATATGCTATAAAAAACCCTTCTACCGCGCGTTGACTTCAAGGTCTTTATCATGTGAATATTAGCTACAACTTACGGTAGTTAAGCTTTCAAGCGGACAATGGAAACAGGGAAAATCCATGGTGCCTTCCAGCAGTCTAAACAAACGCTTCAGCAATGTTTCGAGACACGACTTTGTGCTCGAAAACAGAAAAAGAAACGAAGACTGCTTTTATTGTCGCGCCGTCAAATTTTGCCTGCCTGCACTTTGCTTATCAAACAGCGATGCTAATGATGTTGATCGCCTAATCGACCGGCGTCGAATTCTTAATCCGGGTGCACACCTGATCAGAAAGTCAGATCCGCAAATTTATCTCTACGCGATGCATTCAGGTTGTTGTAAAGGATATTACGTTGACCACAATGGTAAAGAACATGTATCCAGCTTTTACTATCCCGGCGATATCATGGGGCTTGAATCCATATTCTTTGGGAAATTTCTGGTTGACATAGTGGCGCTGGAAACCAGTGATATCTGCTATATTAACCTGGAAAAATTTAAGCAGATGAACAAAATATCGGCTGAAACTCAATCTCAACTGATAAACATATTCAGCCAACAATTATGGCAATCCTACTCTCTTCACGGTGCTTTTAGCGCGCTAGAGCTCGTCGTACAATTTCTACTTAATTTGTCGCATCACGCGAAGAACTTAGGCGAATCTGAAATCAATCTTAAATTATCGATGGGACGACATGATATTGGAAATTTTTTGGGCTTGAGTTCAGAAACCGTTAGCCGGGTTATGACACGCTTGAAAAATAAAAGACTCATCGAAGTTGACCGCAATCAGATTAAAATCTGTGATCTCAATGCTTTGAAAAGTATCGCAAATGCCGACAATTAGCTTTTTAGCCTCCTGTACCCATTCTTTTCACAGGAAATAAACCAAGTCACTTTTAGTCTTGCCTGTTATATGAAACTGGACTGACCTTTATCAGATTAATTTCTGAATTTTAAGCTATCTTTATTGCCTGACTTCCGAGTGCATCAAACGATAAAGTTCCCCTTTTTTCACGCAATGAGGATGCATATAGAGTTCAAAATATAGAGAACTTAGAATATAGAGAACTTAGAATATAGAGAACTTAGAATATAGAGAAATTAGAACAGTCAACTTATACGATTATTGAAGTTTATCCACGGAGGTTTTTGTGAAAGATAACAAAATCATCTTAAGAGAAGACGCGCTTGAATCAACTGCAAAACAGTTAGTCGCCGAGGGCAAAGGGATCCTGGCTGCGGATGAAAGTTTGCCGACAATCGAAAAACGATTTGCCAGCATCAATCTTTCTAGTTCAGCAATTAACCGGCGTAAATATCGGCAGCTTCTATTCTCTACACAAGGACTGGAAAATTTTATCAGCGGCGTTATTTTATTCGAAGAGACTCTCCACCAGAAAACCGAAGAAGGCAGCTATTTACCTGAAATCTTGTCGGCAAAAGGAATTATTCCCGGCGTAAAAGTCGACCGTGGAACAGTCGCTTTGCCCGGGTTTTCCAATGAAAAGGTCACTCAGGGGTTGGATGGATTGTACGAGCGCCTGGTAGAGTATAAACGGATGGGCGCGTTATTTACCAAATGGCGTGCCGTCATTTCAATACACAATAATCATCCCAGTCATTTTTCTATCAAGGCGAACGCGCACGCGCTGGCGCGGTTTGCCGCGAGCAGTCAGGAAGCGCACATGGTGCCGGTCGTTGAGCCCGAAGTGTTGATGGACGGTTACCACACTCTCGGCCAGTGCGAAGAAGTGAGCGCGCAAACATTGGTTGAAGTTTTTAACGAGCTCTTTGAACACCGCGTTAAACTGGAGGGGTCGCTGCTTAAAGCGAGCATGGTGATCCCCGGAAGTAACTGCTCCAAACAGGCCTCTACCGAAGAAGTCGCCAAAGCGACGCTTAGAGTATTGTACCGAACAGTTCCAGCGGCGATTCCGGGCATAGTTTTCCTGTCCGGTGGCCAAAGCCCCACCCAGGCCAGCGCGCACTTGAATGCTATGAATGCACTCGGCCCTCACCCATGGGAGTTGAGTTTTTCTTTTGGCAGGGCATTGCAGGAACCCGTACTAAAAGCCTGGAAAGGCAACGACGAGAACATAGAATCAGCGCAAAAGCAGCTTCACTTTCGTGCCGAGTTAAATAGCGCTGCGCGATATGGGACCTATTCTCATCAGTTGGAATCGCGATTGGCCTAAGCAAATAAAACAATCGTCAAGTTTCGCCTTATACACCGGTAAAATTTATCCTCTCGGATGACAAATATCATTGCTTTTAGCGGTGGCTACTCTATATTTTCTAGTGCGCTAACGGTTATGCCGTACGTCTAGTGGTAGACTATTAATAGACTGATTGATCGACGTCAGTTGAAGCCAATCGATTAGTATTCGCCCCTATGGAGGACAAGATCATGAACCTTTTTAAAAGACAGTCGCTGTCTACACTGCCGCAACTGCCGCTATTTTCCCAGCTCAGTGATGAAATGAATCGTTTTTTTGAACGTGACGTTCCATCGTTAGGCGCACATTGGGATGTAATGGCCGGACAATGGCAGCCTAGCATTGATATTGAGCAAAAAGACAAGGAATATATCGTGAGAGCGGATGTTCCCGGCGTCAAAACAAAGGACATTGAAGTTTCAATGGACAATGGAATGCTCACCATTGAAGGTAAACGCGAAACCAAGGTTGAGGAAAATCGTGAAAACTATCGTTGTATAGAAAGAAATTTTGGTACTTTCTATCGTAGTGTACGTTTACCCGACGCGGCAGACGCACAAAAAATCCGTGCACATTGCCACGACGGCGTACTCGAAGTTTCAGTTCCCAAAATCCCCGCTGCCAAGCAAAAGACAATCGAAGTTATTTCTGATTGAATAAGGGCTTAGCAACCGGTTAAGCATATTCCAGGTTGGGTCAAAATAATTGACCCAGCCTTTTTTTATCGCCGTTTTTGTCGAACATTTTAGTTGTGTTTTTACATCCTCGCAGGATGCCCCTGCGCGAAGCGTCAAGCAAGCGCGTTTTCGATCACAGTCTCTATTTTTTCTGCCAAAACAAACTTCATCGAAGCGCGTACCGTCTCTGGTAAATCGTCCAGATCTTTTCCGTTGTGGCTGGGCAAAATAACGGTTGTTAGTTTAGCCCGATGGGCGGCCAGCACTTTATCCTTAATCCCGCCAACGGGCAGAACCAAACCGCGTAAAGTAATCTCGCCGGTCATGCCAACGTCCATGCGAACCGGCCGGTTAGTAAGAAGCGACACCAGCGCGACGACGAGTGTAATGCCCGCAGAAGGCCCATCTTTTGGAATTGCGCCGGCTGGCAGATGAATATGAAGGTCAGTTTTATCATAAAAATCAGTAGCGATCCCCAGGCTTTCAGTGTGAGCCCGCACGAAACTGACCGCGGTTTCCGCTGACTCGCGCATTACATCACCGAGCTGGCCGGTCACAGTGAGTCCCTTTTTACCAGGGCTGCGACTAACTTCCACGAACAAAATATCTCCGCCAACGGAAGTAACCGCTAGTCCGGTAGCAACGCCTGGTGTGCGGGTTCGCGCGGCAATGTCGTAAACATACATAGGTTTGCCCAACAGATCTTCGACATGGTGTTGCTCAACCTGAAAATCCGATATTGCATCGCGCGCGATTTTGACCGCAATTTTTCGACAAATAGCACCAATTTTTCGATCAAGATTTCTTACGCCAGCTTCCCGTGTATATTCTCTGATCACTCTAAGCACGGCTTCATCGTCCAATTTCAACTCATCAGGTTTAAGCCCGTTTTCCTGTTTTTGTCTAACAAGTAAATAGCGCTGAGCAATATGCAGTTTTTCATCGTCGGTATATCCGGGCAGACGGAGTGTTTCCATTCTGTCGAGTAATGGGCCGGGGATATTTTCGGCAACGTTGGCCGTCGCGATAAACATCAGCTGGCTTAAATCAAAAGCGACCTCCATATAGTGATCTCGAAACTCTCTGTTTTGTTCAGGGTCTAGTACTTCGAGTAAGGCAGAAGCCGGATCGCCCTGCCAGTCTGACCCTAACTTATCGACTTCGTCCAGCAGGATTATCGGATTATTCGTTTCTGCATTACGCAGCGCGGTAATAAATCTGCCCGGCATCGCGCCGATATAGGTTCTACGATGGCCTCTGATCTCGGCCTCATCGCGTACCCCTCCCAAACTGATCCGCTGTAGCTTTCTACCCAACGAGCGCGCAATGGAGCGCCCCAAGGATGTTTTGCCGATCCCGGGCGGCCCTGCCAGACATAAAATAACCCCTTCTCGCTGACGACGGATCTTATTGGAATGCACGCCTTTGTTTTTTTCAAACTCCCCTTCCCTTTTTTTCTTGAGGAGCCTTACTGCGAGATATTCGATGATACGTTCCTTAATCTTTTCCAGCCCGTAATGGTCTTCATCAAGGATTTTTTTTGCGTTGAGAATATCCAGCTCGTCTTTGGTCGATTTATTCCACGGAAGCGCGACCAACCAATCGAGATAGGTAAGAATAACGTTATACTCCGAAGACGCTTCTGGTAGCCGTTCCAATCTTTGCAACTCACTTTCCGCCTTACGTTTTGCTTCAGCGCCCATACCACTGGCTTTGATTTTTTCCTGATAGTCTTCAATTTTGACCTGCGAATCGGTCTCCTCTCCCAGCTCCTTTCTGATCGCTTTAAGTTGTTGCCTTAACACATAATCCCTTTGCGCCTTTTCCATTTCGGTGCGCGCTTCGCTTTGAATTTTTTTGCCTAACTCAAATACCTCTATTTCGTGGTTGACCAAATCCGTTAGTTTGAGCATTTTAGCCAGCACGTCATCCTGTTCCAGAATGGCCTGAGCATCTTTAACTTCGGTACGAATACTAGATACGATCAGGTAGGCGAGCTGCCGATAATCCTGCATTTGAGAAACGGATTGAACCAGCTGTTCGGGCAGGTAAGAAATCATCGAGGCGAGGCTTTGAAATTGCTGTACAAGATTGAGGCGAACAGCCTCAGCTTCTATATCACCAATTTCAGGTTCAATGTCGTTAACAACACACACCGTTGCCTGTAAATAAGGCTCTTCTGAAACCCAGCTACATACCCTGATCTTGTCCAGACCTTGCAGCAACAGATCAACGCCGGTTTCTGTATTGGGCTTAACCCGCAGTATTTGAGCAAGGCTACCGATGCGGTGTACTTGATCGGGTGACGGAATTTCGTATTTAGCATTTTTGTAGGCAACTACCGCGAGTAATTTGTTGCCGCCCTTAAGGTCATCCAGTAATTTTAGTGATCGCGCCTGGGCTACAGAGATTTTTAGCACAGTGTAAGGAAACATGACCGCGTTTCGTAATGGTAAAACCGGTAGATTATCAGGAATGGAACTTAAATAAGACCGTTTCTCCTGGACAGAAACGACGTCACCTTCGGCCTTTTTGCCGACTTCAATTTCAACCATTGTCATCGCTCCCAGGATCCGGCGGGTTCAACTTATCAAACCACAACGCGCATTCTAGTAAATTGAGCAATAAAATCTCTGATATTGATCAGTTGCTCAAATCAAATCAGGCTGCGCACCGATAGGAAAACACCTATAATTAAACTCGTCGACGAAAGTCATAAATGCTGGCATAGACGCCAGATTTTTCATTCCTTGCAAACAAAATGATCAGCGCAGACTAACCAGCAATAGCCTTACCTTGACCATCAGTTTTTTATTCGCATCAGATATGGTCTCATTCGCCTGTTCATCATTTTCCAGGGAGCTCCAGTTATCTTTCCAGACTTGCTTCAAATTTACAGCGGCCGCTCTGACTTCTTCTGGCATCAACTCCGATAAGGACAAAATCAAATTAACATGAACCCATCCCTCGATAAAGTCAGAACTATTCCCTAGATTGGTATAAGTGGCGACGTCGACCAACCTTTGCAAATGAGCAGATTCTCGCATGATTTCAAAACCGGCCGCGCGATAGTTCCTGTTTTCTTCCGATTGCTCATTACGCCAGGAGTTATAACCCAGCGCGGAAATAGCGATAATAAGACTGATGATCGCCAGTATATTCCGGTTAAATTGTTGTTTCAGTGCTATTACCAGCCTCATATCCCTTCTCCACTTTTTCAGTTACCCTTACTTGTCTAGTATGATTTTGGATTAGACTTTAGACTACTATCAACACTCTTAGTTACAAACCTGTCTATTTAGCCGGACTCTAAGCGAAATTTTGTCTATACTGAATGTTATCAGCAGTAGAGATAAGCCTTAATGGAATGAAGCGAAATACGCAGAAATACGTCGTGATCGCGTTAAGCGCATTTGGAACGGTCATAATATTACCGTTCGCTTTTATACGTTTTTGGCGAGCTGAATGGGTTATCGGCACGTTCGACCTTTTAGTCAGCCTGGTGACGCTTTCAATTTGCGCTTACGTTGCTAAAACCGGTAAAGTCAAAGCGCCAAGTCTGGTTTTAGCGATATTTGTAGTACTAGCCGTTATTACCAGTAGCTATTTAAAAGGCGTGACTCAGGTTTACTGGGCATACCCGGCTACTCTGGCGGCTTATTACTTGATTCCACTCCGCCAGGCAGTCTGGTTATGCGCCGGGCTTTTCGCTGCTCTAGTTCCTATCGTCTATTTTCAAGCCGATTCAGTAAAGTTCTACAGCATTGTCGCAACCTTAATAATGAGCAATGTTTTTGCTTATGTATTTTCTTTGAGTGTACGCGAACAGCATCTAAAATTGTCCCAAATGGCCAGTAAAGATCCGCTCACCGGCGTGGGTAACAGACGCGCCATGGAGGAAAAACTTATCGAGTTAGTGTTGGCGCAACAACGCTCGGCGACAGCATTAAGTTTGATCATGCTGGATTTAGATCAATTTAAGCTGATAAACGACAAACACGGGCATATTGTTGGCGATCAGGTACTGGTACAACTCGCCGAATTACTCCAAAGCCGCATTAGAAGAACCGATGCGCTTTATCGCTATGGCGGCGAAGAATTTGTGATTACGCCTTTGATTATCAACCTGGAAGCGGCGATAGAGCTAGCAGAACAGTTAAGAACGCTAATCGAAGAGTCACAATTTCCTACCGGCGAAAAGGTTACCATATCCCTCGGCGTCGCGCAGTTTCAGCCCGGAGACAGCTCTAAAGGATGGTTGGGACGTGCCGATAAAGCCTTGTACCGCGCTAAAGCAGCTGGCCGGAATATTGTTTGTGCTCAAAGATGATAGCCGACCGTGAAAGACAACTATGTCCATCTGTTGTTTAGATTATGACTATTGCTCCCCTTTGAACAAGCCTCGCAAAACTTTAGGATGCTTGCACTATCTAATCAATAATTGGATTGCTAACAATATTTTACGAGTGGGGTATTGTTTCTTTGGGTAATATGGGAAATATGACTAAGTCGTCCAACTCCAGTCGCACACCAATAAATTCGCCAACACGATGGTTATGATGACTCTGCACCATGCACAACACTTCCTGTCCACTGGGTAACAGCAGGGTATAAAGAAAGTTAGTGCCGCGGAACGCCTTTGACTTGATTTCCAGCTTAAAATCGCTGTCATCATCATGGAGCACATCATCAGGGCGCAACAAAACTTCGATGTCATAACCAGCTATACAAAAAGCCGGAATGTCGCCTTTTAGCGTACCTATTTCAGTCTTAACTTTCGTGTCGCCAATGACTCGTCCGGGTAACATGACACCTTGACCGATAAAATTAGCAACGAAACGATCGGCGGGATTATGATAGATATGGTGACCGCTATCCCATTGATGTAAGCGCCCCTGATTAAATACGCCAATCACATCGGCCATTGCAAATGCTTCCAATTGATCATGGGTAACAAGAATGGCAGTGATGCCATCTGTTTTGAGTAATTGACGAACGTCCCGCGCTAAAAGCTCCCTTAACTCGCTATCGATGCTGGAAAAAGGCTCATCCATCAACAGGATATCAGGACGTGGCGCCATGGCCCGAATCAACGCGATGCGTTGCTGTTGACCGCCAGAGAGTTGATGCGGATAAACATCATTCGAACCGGTTAACCCGACCAGTGCCAGTAATTCATTAACACGCGCCTTAGCTTGTTGTTTGCTCAGATTTTTAAGACCAAAGGCAATATTTCTTTCCACACTTAAATGCGGAAATAACGCAAAGTCCTGAAACACCATACCAATCCGACGCTGCTCTGGTGGTATTTGAAAGCCGCTTTTCGACACCAGCTGTTGTTGCAGTTTGATACTACCCTGGGTGACTGGCTCATACCCGGCAATGGCGCGAAGCAAAGATGTCTTGCCGCAGCCACTGGGGCCTAACAAGCAGCCTATACTGCCAGTTTCAAGTAAAAAACTGACGTCCTTTACAACTGATTTATCGCCGTAAGCAATAGTGACATTATCAACTTCAAGTTGGGGTTTCATGGCCACAAGCTACCTCTGTCCAAGCGATCTCTCCCCATGCCTTGAAATCGATCGATTGAGAATAATGATCGGCACTATGCCTGCCAACACGATGGCAAGGGAAGCACTTGATGCATCTGCCAGGCGTTCGTCCGAAGCCAACTCATAAGCTTTGACCGCCAGCGTATTAAAATTAAATGGTCGCAAAATCAGCGTGGCTGGCAATTCTTTCAGTACATCGACAAAAACCAGTAACAGCCCGGTCAGTAAACTGCCTTTCAACATGGGGATATGGATCTTGCCTAAAATACTCAAAGGGCGACACCCCATGGAACTGGCTGCTTCGTCCATTGACGGGGTAATACGCTCCAAACCGCTTTCTACCGCATGCAACGAGACAGCGAGAAAGCGCACCATATAAGCAAAGAGTAACGCGAAAATAGTGCCGCTAAACAACAATCCGGTAGAGTAGTTAAATTGGTTACGCATCCAACTGTCGAGTGCGTTATCCAGGTAACCTAAAGGAATAATAACGCCAACCGCGATAACAGTTCCCGGCACCGCGTAGCCCATGCTAGCCATTCGAACCGCCGTTTTTACCAACGGCGTTGGATTTAATCGTCGTCCGTAGCCCAAAATTAAGGCAATGACGAGGGCAAAAATAGCAGCCGAAGCCGCCAGCTCCAAACTATGTAAAACTAACAAAAAAAACTCTGCATCAACCACTTCAACCGCGGTATCCATCGCCCAGATAGCCAGTTGACTGGCGGGCAACAAGAATCCAAACACTAACATGAAAAAACAGATTAAAAAGGCGGCAAGCTTGTTCCACCCTTCTAACCGAAAACGGCCCTGGCCATGATGACGCCGACTGGCATTATAATAGCGGGCTTTTTGTCGCGAATAACGCTCCAGAGTCAATAACACCAGAACGAACAACAATAAAATGGCGGCTAATTGTGCTGCGGCCGGTGCGTTGTCGAGGCCATACCAGGTTCGAAAAATGCCGGTAGTAAATGTCGATACCCCAAAATATTGCACGGTGCCATAGTCGGCGAGAGTTTCCATTAATACCAGCGATAGTCCAGCGATGACTGCCGGACGAGCTAAAGGCAAAGCGATGGTAAAAAAAGTTCTCCAGGGACCATTGCCCAGACTGCGACTAACTTCCAACAGGCATAGGGATTGACTCACAAATGCCGCTCGCGCCAATAGATAAATGTAGGGGTAAAGCACCAGAGTCATCATAATGGCAGCTCCTTCCAGAGAGCGTACCTCGGGAAACCAGTAATCACCATAATCCCAGCCAGTAATTTCACGCAGACTGGTCTGCAGCGGACCGGCAAAATCCAACATGCCGGTATAAGTGTAGGCGATGATATAGGCGGGGATGGCCATGGGTAGCAGCAATCCCCATTCAAAGTATTTACGGCCAGGGAATTCAGTCATCGAGACAAGCCAGGCTGCTGTCACGCCCAGTAACAAGCTGCCAATAGCAACTCCCAACATCAGTAACAGGGAATTAGTAATATAGTCGCCAAGGACAGTGGCATAAATATGTTGCCATACCTCTCCCGCCGGAACGAACAGATTGAACACAATCACAAAAACCGGGATAGCCAACAGCAAGGCGATAGCGGTTACCAGTGTTCCCCATACAGATATCCTCATTTAAGCGACCATCGTCGTCGGGAATGGCTCAACATCTGAGAAGTAATCCTGGTCTATTGTGCGGTAACATTATTTCCAACCGACACGATCCATCAGCATGACGGCCTTAGTATTAAGCTCACCTAATCGACTAAGAATTAAAGGGTCAGCCTTAAATTCTCCCCAGGCTTTTAACATTTCGCTCACTGCGACATTTTCGCGTGCCGGGAATTCACTGTTAGTTTCGGCATACCACTGCTGCGCCTTCTCGCCTGCCAGGAACTCAAGCAACTCGATTGCATTGTCGCGATTCTTACTGGAACGAATTAATACAGCGCCTGAGACATTGACGTGGGCCCCGCGAGTCTTTTGGTTAGGCCAGAAAACCGCTATCTTTTGTGCCGCTGTTACTTGCGATTGTTCACTCGACTTGAGCATACCGGCCAAATAATAGGTGTTGGCGATAGCGATATCGCATTGACCTGCCGCTGCCGCTTTGATTTGATCGCGATCGCCGCCTTTCGGTGCACGGGCAAAGTTTCCGACGAATCCTTTAGCCCATTGTTCGGTAGCCGCTTCACCATTGGCTGCAATCATTGATGCTACCAACGATTGATTATAAATATTTCCGGAAGATCGAATGCAAATACGCCCTTTCCACTTAGGATCTGCCAGATCTTCATAACTCGAAATTTCTGCAGGATCGACTTTGTCTTTCACATATAGAATGGGTCGCAAGCGTAACGATAAACCAACCCAGTGACCTTCTGGATCACGATAGCGACTCGGAATAGCCGATTCTAATTTTTTTGATTGAATTTTCTGGGTTACGCCAGCTACTTTAGCGCGATGCAAGCGTCCCGCGTCGGTCGTCAACAAAATATCCGCTGGTGAATTCATCCCCTCACTGGTCAGTCGTTTTAATAACGCATCTGCTTTTCCCGTGACCAGATTGACCTTTACTCCGGTTTGTTCGGTGAACTTGTCCAATAACGGCTTGATCAGTGCTTCTTTACGCGCAGAATAAATATTAACTTCCGATGTATCAGGTTTTGAATACTTGATGTCCTGTGCCGAATTTGCCTCATCGCTGACAATGCCTGTGATAATCACTGTTATAACCATTAACACACAATTTTTAAGCCAGACGTTGCTATTTAACATGACATTTCTCTCAATTTTGTAGAGCCATTAGTTTACCCAAAAACGAATGCTAATCAATATCATTAACTGTTTTTCAAGAACTATCTGATTGAAATCAAAACAACGGCCATAAACCAATGACCAGAAAGGCTCCAGTCTACCGATTCCAGGGCCAATGAAATGGTTAAGTGCAAATGCACCGCTTGATCAGGATCATTTAAATCGTTAATGCGTTTGATAATGGTTCGCATTTGCATTATGATGCGCTCCAGTATACATGATTATGCAACCTAATTTGCATTTTTACACTTAACTAGAGCCTAAAAAGTCTGTCCGGAGCTATAAGTATGATGTCTAAACCTCGTTTTAATCTCATTACCAGTGCTGTTTTACTGTCTCTTTCCTCTGCAGCTGTCGCTGATGAAAAGACAGTTGAAACCCTCACCATTATCGGTAATAAAAAAGCCGCGCAAAAGACTGCGGGCTCTGCTCATGTAATCACCGAAGAGGAGCTGGAAGAGTTTGAGTATTCAGATATTAATGCCATCTTGCGTCAGGTGCCAGGGGTTTATGTTCGCCTTGAAGACGGTTATGGTTTGCGGCCAAATATAGGGATTCGCAGCGCTGCATCCGGTGCCGAACGGTCTAATAAAATAACCCTGATGGAGGATGGTGTTCTGGTCGCCCCGGCTCCTTATGCAGCGTCAGCGGCCTACTATTCCCCTACCGCAGCCCGCATGTCGGGCCTGGAAGTATTGAAAGGACCTTCTGCTATTACCGAAGGCCCCTACACCGTTGGCGGTGCGATTAACTATCTTTCAACTCGCATCCCTTATGAACGAGGCGGTCAGGTGATGGTTGAAACAGGCTCTAATGGCGCCCAGCGAGAGCATGTAACTTATGGCGACAGTACGGCGAATGTCGGATGGTTGATGGAAGTCTTTGATCAAAAAGACAACGGCTTTAAATCCATCGACTTTAGCGATAAGACCACTGGGTTAGATAAAACCGACTATATGACCAAAATGCGCTTTAATTCGTCGGCAGGCGCTAATAACTATCAGGAATTCGTTATTAAATACCTGAAAGCTGACGAGACATCAAATCAAAGCTATTTAGGATTGACTGATGAAGATTTTGCCGCGAACCCTTATCGTCGTTATGCCGCCTCACAAAATGACCAGATGAATGTAGAACATGAGCAGCTACAAATGCACTACTCCATTGACGTTAATAACGAAGTAAGCCTGCACGCCACTGCGTACCGAAATGAGACCGCCCGAAACTGGTATAAGACCAGCAAGATAGGCGGCATGAACCTGAGTGCCATTATGGATGCGGCTAACGACGGTGATGAAAGTGCTATTGCATTACTGCGGGGTGAAGCAGAAGGCGAAGTCAAGATAAAACATAATAACCGCGCCTATGTTGCCCAGGGCATGGAGTTTATGCTGGACTGGGATTTTGAGACCGGCTCAGTGACCCATGATTTTGAGGCTGGCGTGAGACTCCACCAGGACGAAGAAGACCGTTTCCAGGCGGAAGATACCTATTTACAGCGCATCAACGGTAGTCTGACGCTGACGGATTTAGGCATTTTTGGTAACAAGTCTTCCAATAATCGCCTGACTGAAGCAGAAGCAATGGCGATGTATATCCGTGATGAAATTGAATTTGACGACTGGACTTTCTCGCCCGGTATCCGCTACGAAAACGTGGATGTACGCCGCCGTGAGTGGAATGCGCCCGAACGTAATGCAGTCAATGCCAGCAAAGACCAGAACAACAAGCAAAGCGAGATCATTCCGGGTCTGGGGGTCACCTATCAGCTCAACGATAACCTGCTGTTATTGGGAGGTATCCATAAAGGCTTCGCGCCGGCAGGCTATAAACCAGAAACAGATAGCGAAAAAAGCATTAGCTATGAGTTTGGAGGCAGAGCATTTTTAGGAGACTTTTACGCCGAAGCTATTTTCTTTCTTAATAACTACGACAATATCATCGGCGAATGTACCATCGTTTCCGGAGCTGAATGCAGCGAAGCCGAAGACGGTACTCAGTTCAATAGTGGTGCTGTGACGGTGAATGGTCTGGAACTGGTTTTAGCTTATGACTTTAGCACTGATTCTGGCTATAAATTGCCCTTGAACTTTAACTACACCTATATGTCCGGCGAATTTGATTCGAATTTCGAAAACTCCTACTTCGGCGACGTGCAAAAAGGCGACCCATTAACTTATTTTCCGGAGCAACAGGGCCAGGTAAGCTTCGGAGTCGAACACAGCAATGGTTGGGGCGTCAAAGCAGCCGCGAGCTATGTGGGCTCGGTCTGCACCCTGGTTACTTGTGAGCGCACGCTGAGTGCTTTCGATAGCACAAGTGCCATATTTAACCTGGATCTGATCGCCGATTACGAATTATCCGAACAGACAACAGTCTACTTCAAAGTAGAAAATGCCACCAACGAGGCAGACATTATCGCCCGTCATCCCAGTGGAGCCCTGGCGCAAAAGGACCGTAGCGTCTATGTTGGCTTGCGCGTCGATATTTGATAATTCCAGACATTCAGTTGAGAGTTCTAGAATTGCAGTTTAGCGGGGTGCGGAAATTTTTCCGCCCCGCCTTCAACTGCCAGTCACCCTTTCACTGTATAACATGCCTTAATAACCCCTAAATACTTCAGGCGCTAGCGCCCTTGCCAAGTAACCAGCTGCGGCTCCATCTCTTTTAACTAGCTTCAATTTACCCGCGCTCTCCTTTGATTTATTACCTAATTATTATGAATTTATCAATAAGTTAGCATTGTTTATTAATGTAATATATAGAAATAACTTTTCCCTTCTACTCTTTCCAAAAGTGTCCTTTGGTACACAGCTAATAAAGTTTTTCAAAAAACACGTCTGCAGGTTTACGTTAACGTAAAGGTAAACTATAATCGACCACATGCAATCTGAACCTTCCAGTTATAGCATCAGTGAATTATCCAGAGAGTTTGGCGTAACGCCACGCTCCATACGACACTATGAAGATGAGAAACTGATTTCGCCAACTCGCAAAGGCACCCAACGCGTTTATGGTAAAGGCGATCGAGTCCGTCTGCAGTTAATCCTGAGAGGCAGACGTATAGGCTTTTCACTATCGGAAATTAGAGAAATTATCACTATGTATGACTCGCCCAGTGGCGAGAGTAAACAGACACAATTGCTTTTACAGAAAATCAAGCTGCGCCGCTCTGCTTTAACCCAACAACAACAAGATATCAAAAATATGCTTGGCGAGCTTGACCAACTGGAAAGCAAATTGAACAGCAATCGTTAATCAAAAGAGGCTCCCTATGTATTCAGGCTTAAACTTCAATCTGGGCGAAACCGCAGATATGATCCGCGACTCGGTCAAAGGATTTGCCGCCAAAGAAATTGCCCCGATTGCCGAGAGCGTCGACCGGGAAAACGAGTTTCCCAACGAAATCTGGGCCAAATTGGGCGACATGGGCCTACTCGGTATGACCGTGGAAGAAGAGTTTGGCGGCTCGGCACTGGGTTATCTGGAACACGTTGTCGCGATGGAAGAAATCAGTCGGGCTTCTGCCAGTATCGGCCTAAGCTACGGCGCTCATTCTAATTTGTGCCTGAATCAGTTGCGTAAAAACGGCAATCCGGCACAAAAAGCCAAATACCTGCCCAAACTCTGCAGCGGCGAGCATGTCGGTGCCCTGGCGATGAGCGAGCCCAACGCGGGCTCTGATGTCGTTAGCATGAAATTAAGGGCTGAGGACAAAGGTGATCACTTTTTACTCAACGGCAATAAAATGTGGATCACCAATGGCCCCGACGCCAATGTGTTGATTGTTTATGCCAAGACAGACCAAAAAGCCGGCTCCAAAGGGATCAGTGCCTTTATTATCGAGAAAGAGTATGCCGGATTTTCCACCGCGCAAAAACTGGACAAACTGGGCATGCGGGGCTCTAACACCTGCGAGCTGGTATTTGAAGATTGCAAAGTTCCCAAAGAAAATCTGTTGGGCGAACTCAATCGTGGCGTCGCCGTATTGATGAGTGGTCTGGATTTTGAGCGTGTTGTACTCTCAGGCGGCTCCCTGGGGATTATGCAGGCCTGTATGGATCTGGTAATACCCTACGTGCACGAACGACAGCAATTCGGAAAAGCCATCGGCGAATTTCAACTGATGCAGGGTAAGCTGGCCGATATGTACACCACAATGAACGCTTGTAAAAGTTACGTTTATTCTGTGGCGCAGGCTTGCGATCGTGGTGAAACAACTCGCAAAGACGCCGCTGGCGCGATCCTTTACGCTTCGGAAAAAGCCACGCAGATGGCTTTAGACGCTATTCAGATTCTAGGCGGCAATGGCTATATCAACGAATTTTCAGCGGGCCGCCTTTTACGCGACGCCAAGTTATACGAAATAGGCGCGGGAACTTCGGAAATTAGACGAATGTTAATCGGGCGTGAGTTATTTGCCGAAACCGTTTAAATATGCTCTCTAATCTGACTCTGGCGTAAGCTGGCGATCAAAATTATCGCTAAAACCGGCCGATTTACAGGTAACCTTCAGGGTCGCTAAAAAGGTCGGTTTCCTCCCTGAAGGAGGAGTATAATTACGGGTGGTTCACCACCCTTTTCACATTTAAAGAACACTCTGAGGATAAACTAATGTCACAGGATCCAATTGTTATTGTCGGAATGGCGCGTACGCCAATGGGCGGCTTTCTTGGCGAACTTTCCGCGGTTAAAGCCACTGAACTTGGCGCCACAGCGATTAAAAGCGCCGTTGAAAGAGCCGGAGTTCCTGGCGATGAAGTTGATGAGGTTATCATGGGATGTGTGCTACCGGCAGCGCTTGGACAAGCGCCCGCTCGCCAGGCCGCATTAGGTGCCGAGCTGGCGTTATCGACCGCTTGCACCACCATTAACAAAGTCTGCGGTTCAGGTATGAAATCGGTCATGCTGGCAAACGATTTACTCAAAGCTGGTAGCGCACAAGTGATGGTAGCCGGCGGCATGGAAAGCATGACCAATGCGCCGCATATGCTTCCCAAAGCACGTGCGGGTTATCGATTCGGCCACGGGCAATTGCTGGACCACATGGCTTTTGACGGTCTGGAAGACGCTTACGAAGGTCAGGCGATGGGCGTTTTTGCCGAAGATTGCGCCGAGCGTTACCAGTTCACACGAGAGCAACAGGACGAATTTGCCATCACTTCCCTTTCGCGCGCCAAGCAGGCGATTGAAGACGGCTCTTTCAAGGCTGAAGTTACGCCCGTAGTCATAAAAAGCCGGAAAGGCGAACAGCGGATTGAGCAGGACGAACAACCGTTAAAAGCGCGTCCAGACAAAATTCCGGCACTGCGCCCTGCGTTTAAAAAAGACGGTACCGTTACCGCCGCCAACGCCAGTTCAATCTCCGATGGTGCCGCTGCGCTGGTGTTGATGCGTCAATCAGAAGCGGAAAGACGCAATCTGACGCCACTCGCCAAAATAATTGGCCATAGCACCCACGCCCGTAAACCGGCTGAATTTACCATTGCGCCAGTCACCGCCGTTAAGTCTTTACTTGAAAAAATCGAGTGGCAGAGCAGTGATGTTGACCTGTATGAAATTAACGAAGCTTTTGCGGTCGTTACCATGGCGGCGATTAAAGATTTGGAACTGGATCCGGCAAAAGTCAACGTCCACGGCGGTGCCTGTGCTTTAGGCCACCCGATTGGCGCGAGTGGCGCGCGTATTCTGGTGACCCTGATTGCCGCTCTGCAAAAATACGGCAAACAAAAAGGTGTCGCCTCTTTGTGCATCGGTGGCGGTGAAGCAACGGCGATGGCGATCGAATTGCTATAACTTTGTTGTTATTCACTGTGCCGCCGCTCACTTTGATATCTGTGGTAACGGGCGGGCTAAAAGGGCCTGCCCGAATTTAGCCATTGACCAAAGTGATACCGGACTGTTCATTTCAAACCAAATGAAAATAAACCCAAGAGCAATCGAGAATATCCATGCTGCTAACCGAAGAACAAAACATGATCAAGGACGCTGCGCGTCAGTATGTACAGGAAAAAATCGCGCCTTTTGCGGCCGATTGGGATAAAAACAAAACCTTTCCTGAAGAAGCGCTCAAAGGGTTAGGTGAACTCGGCTTTTATGGCATGCTGGTGCCGGAACAGTGGAACGGTTGTGACATTGGCTATCTCTCAGCGGCTTTGGTGCTGGAAGAGATCGCGGCGGGCGACGCGGCCTGCTCAACCATTATCAGCGTGACTAATTCGGTTGGCTGTATGCCAATTTTAAACTTTGGTAACGACCTGCAAAAAGAAAAATACCTTAAACCGCTGGCCGCTGGCGAGCATTTGGCGGCCTTTTGTTTAACCGAACCCCACGCGGGCTCAGATGCCGCCGATTTACGCACAAAAGCGGTAAAACAGGGTGATAACTACCTGCTCAACGGCGTCAAACAATTTATCACTTCGGGTAAACACGCCGACACCGCCATTGTTTTTGCGGTCACTGACCCGCAGGCGGGTAAAAAGGGAATTTCGGCTTTTATTGTCCCGACCTCAACACCTGGCTATCAGGTCGCCAATATCGAGGAAAAACTGGGTCAGCATGCATCTGACACAGCACAAATTGTATTTGAGGACTGCATTATCAGTCAGGATAATTTACTGGGAAAAGAAGGCGAAGGTTATAAAATTGCGCTCTCGGGTCTTGAAGGTGGGCGCATTGGAATTGCCGCGCAAAGCGTCGGGATCGCGCGTGCCGCGCTGGATTCCGCCAAACAATACGCGAAAGAGAGAAGTGCATTCGGTAAAGCCATTTTTAAACACCAGGCGATCGCTTTTAAAATCGCTGATATGGCAACCCAGTTGGACGCAGCTCGTTTGTTGGTTCATCGCGCCGCAACCTTAAAAGACGCCAAACTCCCCTGCCTCAAGGAGGCTTCAATGGCCAAGCTGTTTGCCTCCGAAGCAGCGGAAAAAATCTGCTCCGAAGCGATCCAGATCTTTGGCGGCTACGGTTATTTAAAAGATTTTCCCGTCGAGCGTTACTACCGTGACGTGCGCATCTGCCAGATATACGAAGGTACCAGCGAGGTACAAAAACTGGTGATCAGTCGCGATGTAATGAACGAATGATTATTCAGGCGGATCGAAGCTAAAACATAAAAATCAGGCCAAGCAAAACAATCTGACCTTACCACCGGATAACATCATGCCAACAATCACAAGCAAACTTAATCCACGCAGCCAGGACTTTCTCAATAACGCAGAAAAAATGCAGTCTCTGGTCGATGATCTGCGCGATAAAATGCAATTGATAGCACAAGGGGGCGGTAAGCAAAGGCAGGATAAGCATACCAGCCGGGGAAAATTATTACCTCGCGACCGGGTCAGGCAACTATTGGACGTCGGCTCACCCTTTCTGGAACTTTCGCAATTTGCCGCCTTTGGTCTTTATGACAATCAGGTGCCCGCCGCCGGACTGATCACCGGTATTGGCCGGGTGAACGGCCAGGAGTGCGTTATTGTCGCCAATGATGCCACGGTCAAGGGAGGCTCCTACTTCCCCGAAACAGTCAAAAAACACTTAAGAGCACAGGAAATTGCCGAGCAAAACCACTTGCCATGTATTTATCTGGTAGATTCTGGTGGCGCTAACCTGCCGCAACAGGATCAGGTATTTCCAGATCGCGACCATTTTGGTAGAATTTTTTTCAACCAGGCCAATCTCTCAGCCAAAGGCATTGCACAAATTGCTGTGGTCATGGGTAGTTGCACCGCGGGTGGCGCTTATGTTCCCGCAATGGCTGATGAGAGCATTATCGTCAAAGAGCAAGGCACCATTTTTCTGGGTGGGCCGCCGCTGGTCAAAGCCGCGACGGGCGAAGAAGTCACCGCGGAAGACCTAGGTGGCGCAGATGTACACTGTAAAATTTCAGGGGTAACTGATCATTATGCGGTTGACGATAAACACGCCCTTTCTATTACCCGTAGCGTGGTGTCCAACTTAAATCGGCAAAAACCCTCGCCGATGGCGATTGAACCACCGCGTGAGCCCTTGTATGCCAAAGAAGAAATCTACGGCGTTATACCCGAAGACCCACGTAAACCCTATGATATAAGAGAAATAATTGCGCGAATTGTCGATGCCAGCGAATTTGACGAGTTCAAACCCTTGTACGGCAATACCCTGGTGTGTGGTTTCGCCCGAATATGGGGATATCCGGTAGGAATTGTCGCCAATAACGGGATTTTGTTTTCAGAATCGGCCCTCAAGGGCGCCCATTTTATCGAGCTCTGTTGTCAGCGAAAAATACCGCTCATATTCCTGCAAAATATCACTGGATTTATGGTCGGTAGAAAGTATGAAAACAGCGGGATCGCCAAAAATGGTGCAAAAATGGTAACTGCTGTGGCTTGTGCCAAGGTTCCTAAATTTACCGTAATTGTTGGCGGTAGTTTTGGCGCGGGAAATTATGGCATGTGTGGCCGTGCCTATAGCCCCCGGTTTTTGTGGATGTGGCCTAACGCCAGAATATCGGTTATGGGTGGCGAGCAGGCGGCCAACGTGCTGGCACAAATCAAACGGGATAACTACGAGCGTCAGGGCGAAAACTGGCCGACGGAGGAAGAGGCAAAGTTTAAAGCGCCCATTCAATCCATGTACGAAACTCAGGGACACCCTTACTACGCCAGCTCAAGGTTATGGGATGACGGTATTATCGACCCCGCCGACACGCGTCAGGTATTGGGCCTGGGTTTATCTGCCAGCCTCAACGCGCCTATTGAAGATACCCGCTTTGGCGTTTTTAGAATGTGACCTGTGACCTATACGGAGATTGAATAATGTCTGACAAGAATTTGATTATCGAAAAAAGCGCTGACGGAATTGGACGGATTATACTCAACAAGGTGGAACAGCATAACGCGTTTGACGATTTGATGATAAAGCAACTGACTCGGGCGATAGTTCAGCTCGATAAAGATGACGCCGTTCGTATAATCGTGTTGGCGGCAAATGGGAAAAGTTTTTCTGCTGGTGCCGATCTTAACTGGATGAAGCGCATGGCCGGGTACAGTTGGGAGCAGAACTATCAGGATTCCTTGCTGCTTGCCGGATTGATGCAGAGTCTGTATGAATGCCGTAAAACCACAGTCGCCATCGTTCAGGGCGCAGCTTTTGGCGGTGGCGTTGGCCTGCTTGCCTGCTGCGATATTGTACTGGCCAGCGAAAAGGCCAGCTTTTGCTTGTCTGAAGTTAAGCTCGGATTGATTCCCGCCGTGATCAGCCCTTATGTGGTCAGGGCCATAGGTGAGCGCAACGCCAAGCGTTATTTTGCTACCGCCGAACGATTTGACGCCAGTGAAGCGCTACGGGTGAATCTGGTACACAAATTATTTAGCGCGGATGCGCTGGAAAAGGAATGCGGCAGCTTACTGGCCGAGTGGCTCAGTAACGGCCCTCAGGCAATGCTTAAAGCCAAACACCTGGTTAATCTGGTGCAGGGCTCTTCGGTTGATGAAAGTTTGATCAGAGAAACCGCACAGCAAATCGCCGATACGCGCGCCTCGGCCGAAGGACGCGAAGGCATCACGGCCTTTTTACAAAAACGCAAACCAAGCTGGCCTGAATTTAGTTTGAATCAAGATCGACAATCTGGAAACACACCCAATGGCTAATAACAAAATCACCAAAATTCTGATCGCCAACCGTGGCGAGATTGCCTGTCGTATCACTCGTACCGCCCAGCGTATGGGAATAACCTGCGTTGCGGTCTACTCTGAAGCCGATCGAAATGCCCAGCACGTTAAGCTGGCCGACGAAGCTTTTTTTATTGGCGCCGCCGCGGCCAAGGACAGTTACCTCAAAGCGGACACTATTTTAGAAGTCGCCAAATTATCTCACGCCAATGCGGTTCATCCCGGCTACGGATTTTTGTCAGAAAACGCTGAATTTTCCCGCCAATGTGAAGCGAATGGCATTGTGTTTATTGGGCCACCTGCCACGGCAATCGACGCAATGGGCTCAAAGAGTCAGGCAAAAATTATCATGCAGGACGCCGGAGTACCTCTGGTTAAAGGCTATCACGGTGATGATCAGTCACTAGCTACCCTGCAACAACAAGCGGATCTAACTGGCTACCCATTATTAATCAAAGCTACCGCAGGCGGCGGTGGTAAAGGCATGCGAATAGTCGAAAAAAGCGCTGATTTTGCCGAAGCCCTCGCTTCCTGCCAACGCGAAGCCCGTTCGTCTTTTGGTGACGACAAAGTATTGATCGAGCAATACCTGACCAAACCACGACACGTGGAAATTCAGGTTTTCGCCGATAGTCTGGGCAACGCGGTGCATTTGTTTGAGCGTGATTGCAGTGTGCAACGTCGCCATCAGAAAATTATCGAAGAAGCGCCTGCTCCCGGACTCTCTGAGGAAATTCGAGAAAAAATGGGACAGGTGGCGATTACTGCCGCAAAAGCTATTGGCTATGTTGGCGCGGGGACGGTCGAGTTTTTGTTTGACGATGACGGTTCTTTTTATTTTATGGAAATGAACACCCGATTACAGGTAGAACACCCCGTCACCGAAAAAATTACCGGACTCGACCTGGTCGAATGGCAGATTTTAGTGGCCAACGGACAAGCACTTCCGCTGCAACAATCGCAATTGCACATAAACGGTCATGCGTTTGAAGCGAGGATCTATGCTGAAGACCCTGACAATGATTTTCTACCCGCGACCGGCGACATCAGTTACCTCGGCCTGCCAGATGCCAGCGAACACGTTCGCATTGATACGGGAATTATCAAAGGTGACAGCGTTAGCGTATTTTACGACCCAATGATCGCCAAACTGATCGTGTGGGACAGAGATAGAGACTCGGCTTTGGCGAGACTACGTGGCGCATTGACCCAATTTCAGGTCGCCGGTGTCACCACCAATATTGAATTTTTGCATCGCCTGGCAAGTAACGACGCGTTTATCAACGCCGATCTGGATACTCATTTTCTTCAGCGCCAGCCGGAAGTTTTACAGTATGAAGAGGTCCCGATCAGCCACGATCTTCTGGTCGCTGCGGCCTTGCAAGTTATGTTGAAACAGGCCAATACTTCCCATGTATCGCCCACTGACCCACATTCACCCTGGAATGAGACCAGCGGCTGGCGACTCAACGAGGATAATCATCATCTGATTGAGCTGCAAACTCAGGGGCAGAACTACCTTATCACCGCCCATTTTCGTGAACCTGGATTTCTAATTGAGGTTGAAGGAAAAGAATATTTGACCCAGGGCAATATCGAAGGTAACACCCTGTTTTTAAACATCGAAGGTCACCAGTCGGTGATTAATTTCGCTAGCAACCAAAATCAACTGGTATTGTTCAAAAACGCGCAACGCTGGGAATTTAAAGTGATCGACAACACTTTGGCCGAACAGCAGCAAACCACTCCGGAAAATCTGACTGCTCCTATGCCCGGCACAGTGATTGATGTTTTAGTCAACGCGGGAGATCTGGTAGAAAGCGGTGAGCCTTTGATAGTGATGGAAGCGATGAAAATGGAACATACGATTAAAGCGCACCGAGATCTGATCGTCAGCGAAGTGCTGTATCAAATAGGCGATCTGGTCGACGAAGGCGTCGAACTTATTTCATTTGAGGAGCAGGACTGATGCTGCCAAAAAGAGTCAAAATAGTTGAAGTCGGCGTGCGCGATGGCTTGCAGAACGAATTTCAATGGGTTAGTACCGAAGTAAAGCTGCAGCTAATTAGCAAACTGGTAGATAGTGGTCTGAGCGTAATTGAAACCACCAGCTTTGTCTCACCCAGGTGGACGCCACAAATGGCCGACCACACAGAAATCGTGCAGCAATTGCCCAAAAACAGTGGCGTCAGTTTTCCGGTTCTTACGCCAAATATTAAAGGTTTCGAGAACGCCATAGCCGCTGGCGCTAAGGAAGTAGCCATTTTTGCCTCGGCCTCAGAAAGCTTCTCGCAAAAAAATATCAACTGTTCAATTAGCGAAAGTATCGAACGATTCGAGCCAATTTTTGATCGGGCGAAATCTCTCAACATTAAAGTGCGCGGATATCTTTCCTGCGTGCTCGGTTGCCCTTTTGAAGGTGAAGTCGCACTGGAAAAAGTCGCGGAACTGGCCGCCCTGTTGTACCAAAGTGGTAGTTACGAAATTTCTCTGGGTGATACTATTGGCGTCGGTACGCCCAAGCGCACACAACAGATGATTGAAGCTGTCAGCCAGGTCGTACCGCGAGAGCATCTTGCGGTTCACTTTCATGACACTTATGGTCAGGCACTGGTCAATGTGTACGCGGCACTCCACTCTGGGATTGCGACGGTGGACACTTCGGTTTCTGCATTGGGCGGATGTCCCTACGCACCGGGTGCTTCGGGCAATGTCGCTACTGAAGATGTGGTTTATATGCTGCAGGGCCTGGATATTGAAACCGGTGTTTCGCTTGATAAACTGGTTGAGGCAGGTGATTTTATTAATCATTATTTAGGACGACCGAGCCAGTCGCGCGCCGCCAATGCGTTACTCGCTAAAAGGGCGATCAAGAATTAACCAAAAACCGAGCTAAATCAAACGGCAAGATTTTGTAAGCAACCTTTTAAAAAGAATTTTCATAAACAGGAGTTTATTATGGCCGGCTTTAATAAAGTCGTAACAACCTACCAGGAAGCGATGTCGGGTCTAACCGATGGTATGACGGTCATTTCCGGGGGCTTCGGACTTTGTGGTATTCCTGAAGGATTAATTGCACAAATTAAATCCATGGCGACCAGAAACCTCACTTTTGTTTCCAATAATTGTGGCGTCGACGATTTTGGTCTTGGGATTTTACTCCAGGGCAAACAAATAAAAAAAATGATCTCTTCTTATGTCGGCGAAAACGCCGAGTTTGAACGGCAATACCTGGCGGGCGAGCTAGAAGTCGATTTAACGCCACAAGGCACGCTTGCTGAAAAAATGCGTGCCGGTGGCGCCGGTATACCGGCTTTTTATACCGCAACCGGTTACGGCACGCCTGTAGCCGAAGGTAAAGAGGTCAAATCCTTTAACGGCCGCAATTATATCCTTGAAGAGTCAATTACCGGCGATTTCGCCATCGTTCGAGCCTGGAAAGCGGATAAAATGGGCAACCTGATCTACCGTGATACGGCGATGAATTTTAATCCTATGGCGGCGACTGCCGGCAAAATTACCGTCGTCGAAGTGGAAGAGATCGTCGAAGTCGGGGAATTAGATCCAACACAAATACACACTCCGGGGATCTATGTTGACCGGGTGATTTGCGGTACTTTTGAAAAACGCATTGAACGGCTGACGCTCGCGCAATAATAACTGGGTGCTAGACCACTTGGCGCAATTACCATAAAGGGGAGTTTTTTATGTCACTATCACGCGAACAAATCGCCATGCGTGTCGCGCAGGAACTGCAAGACGGTTACTACGTTAATCTCGGGATCGGGATCCCAACGCTGGTAGCCAACTACGTCCCTCAGGGGATTGAAGTGATGCTGCAATCAGAAAATGGGCTACTGGGTATGGGGCCTTATCCAACCGAAGATCAGGTCGACGCCGATATGATCAACGCAGGCAAGGAAACCGTGACTGCAATCACCGGCGCGTCTATATTCTCTTCCTCCGAGAGCTTTGCCATGATCCGCGGCGGTCATGTGGATTTGACCGTTCTTGGTGCGTTTGAAGTGGATCAAAATGGCTGTATAGCCTCGTATATGATTCCTGGCAAACTGGTTAAAGGCATGGGCGGTGCGATGGATCTGGTCGCAGGCGCGCAAAACATCGTGGTTACCATGACACACGCTGACAAAAAGGGTAACTCCAAGCTATTATCCAAGTGCACATTACCGCTGACCGGGGTTGATTGTATTAAAAAAGTGGTTACTGATCTGGCCGTTATGGAGATCCGCGATGGCGCTTTTCATCTTCTGGAAAGGGCTCCGGGTGTCTCAGTGGAAGAAATTCAGCAAAAAACGGGTGGAAAACTGGTGATCGACGGCGAGATCCCGGAAATGCGCTTCGACTGACGAGACGCTAATAAAGAGTCGGCGCTAAACTCTGCCCGCGTTTCCGCTAAAAAAGAGATCGGCAAATTAGCGGATCTCTTTTTTTTAGTGCTACTATCTCCGTATGTTGCCTTACTTGTCAGAAAACTGTCCTTTTCCAGAGGTTGGAGTCGCCCTGAGTGAACCCAACGGGCTTTTGGCTGCGGGCGGAGATCTTTCCAGCGAAAGATTGATCCAGGCCTACTCCCACGGGATTTTCCCGTGGTACTCTCCTGGCGAACCCATTTTATGGTGGTCGCCCGATCCGCGTACTGTTTTTTTTATTGAGCAATTTAAGGTACATAAAAGCGTACCTAAAACTCTGCGCAACCAGTCGTTGAGAATCAGCTTAAACGAAAGTTTTGAAAAAGTTCTCACTGAATGCGCACGACCGCGTGGAAAGGAAAACGGCACCTGGATCACCCAGGAAATGATCGCAGCCTACACCAAGCTTCACCATGAAGGCCACGCGCACTCGCTCGAGGTGTGGCAAGAGGAGCAACTTGTCGGTGGTATCTATGGCGTTGCCAGTGGCCGCGTTTTCTGCGGTGAGTCCATGTTCAGCCGAATATCAAATGCCTCAAAAATAGCTTTAAGCTGTCTCGCTCGTTTGTTAATGCAACACCGCTTTCAACTGATAGACTGCCAGATGGAAAATCCGCACCTGATGAAACTTGGCGCCTCAAATATTAGTCGGCAACAGTATCTAGAGATACTGGGGCAGCAAAACCTCGCTAGCAAGCTTGCTAATGTCGAATCAGCCGGTTACGACGAGCAAAATATCTGGAACGCCAGAACACTCGATTGGAAAATCTTGTTGGGAATCAAAGCTAATGTCTAGCCAGATCAAGCCAACACAGCTCAACTTTTTTATCACGCCGGCGCATGCCTGTCCGTATCAGAGCGACAAAAAGGCACGAACACTCTTTTTGTCGCCGGAAGTCAACACTGATTCTTATTTGTACTCAACTTTAATCAACCAGGGCTTCCGGCGTAGCGGCGAACACATCTACCGTCCTCATTGTGGCGACTGCAAAGACTGCATTTCAGTGCGCGTGCCAACAGCCGAATTTAAGCCTGGCAAAGGTCAAAAACGCACTCTCAAAAATTCGCCTCTTTTTTATACGGAGATCGTACCCGCCAGATTCAATCAACAGTACTACCAGCTTTTTGATAAATATATCAGTACCCGGCACTCTGACGGTGATATGTATCCCACCAGCCCGCACCAGTTCAGAGAATTCCTGCTGAGCGACTGGCTGGAGTGCAATTTTCTTAATTTCTATAATATCAAGGATAACAAGCTAGTCTCGACCGCGGTTTTTGACGTAGTCGAAGACGGGCTATCTGCGGTCTACACTTTTTTTGACCCGGACTACGCCCGCTTTAGTCTGGGCCGTCTGGCAATTCTAAAATTAATTAAGCACGCCAAGGCAAATAAATTGCCTTATCTTTATCTGGGTTACTGGATAAAAAACAGTCCAAAAATGGACTATAAGAGTGAATACAGACCCATACAGTGCTTTGTAAATCAACGCTGGGTGCAATTAAATTAGCGCTAAATAAACACTTTGATTATTAGGCAAAATTCAGGCATTATTACGCGCGTTTTCAACCGATAAAGATTAACTGAAAAAACATGGCAAAAGAAGATTGTATTGAGTTCGAAGGCACCGTTTTAGAAACGCTGCCAAACACGATGTTTCGGGTAGAACTCGAAAATGGGCACGTTGTAATTGCCCATATTTCCGGCAAGATGCGAAAGAACTATATTCGCATTCTAACCGGAGACAAGGTTACGGTTGAAATGACACCATACGATTTGTCCAAAGGTCGCATCACATTCCGCGCCCGCTAGACATGACTATCTCTCCGTGATCGGGAGAACATAATAAGCAATTCAATAAAAAAGCAGGTTAAAAACCTGCTTTTTTATTTTCCATCGAAGTTAAATCCAGTTAGTTTTTTACCGTCATTTCCTGCTTCTTTTCAATAACGAAGGTCAACTTGTCTTTAGCAGAATCATATCCAACAATAACCTGACCGCCGTTTGCCAGTCGTCCAAATAGCAATTCTTCCGCCAGTTCGCGTTTGATTTTCTCGCGGATAACCCGAGCCATCGGACGAGCGCCCATAGTCTTGTCAAAGCCTTGATCAGCGAGCCAGTTGCGCGCTTCCTGAGTTACTTCTAACGACACGCCTTTTCCATCCAGTTGGCTCTGCAGCTCAACAATAAACTTATCGACTACCGAACAAATGACTTCTTTATCCAGCGGCTGGAACCACACGACTGCATCCAGGCGATTTCTAAATTCAGGAGAAAAGACACGATTAATCACTTCCAGGTTATCTTTTTCTTTAGATTGTAACTGGAAACCAATTCCCGGCTTTTCAAGCTCTGCAGCACCGGCGTTAGTGGTCATGACCAGTATCACGTTTCTGAAGTCGGATTTTCGGCCATTATTGTCGGTCAGAGTGCCGTGATCCATTACCTGAAGCAATAGATTGTAAACATCGTTATGTGCCTTTTCTATTTCATCGAGTAAAACCACAGAATAAGGATGCTTGGTCACCGCTTCGGTAAGCAGCCCACCCTGATCGTAGCCTACATAACCGGGCGGTGCACCGATCAAACGGGAGACCGTATGCGCCTCCATGTATTCTGACATATCAAACCGAATGAACTCTATGCCCATGATTTTGGCTAGCTGCTTGGTTACTTCTGTTTTACCCACCCCGGTAGGTCCAGCAAATAAGAAACTGCCAATCGGTTTATCTTCGACACCCAGGCCGGATCGCGACAGCTTGATCGCATCGGTCAAGGTATCAATCGCCGGATCCTGACCGAAAACAACCAACTTAAGATTTCTATCGAGTTTCCTGATCGATTTCCTGTCATTACTAGAAACCGTCTTGGCAGGGATTTTGGCCATTTTTGCGATGATATTCTCAATGTCGGAAACGGAAATCTTGTCGCTCCGCTCCGTATCATCCTGCAACTGCCGGTTCGCCCCGGCTTCGTCAATAACGTCAATTGCTTTATCGGGCAGATGGCGGTCGTTAATATAACGCGCAGAAAGCTCAGCGGCCGAACGTAACGCTGCGTCAGAGTAACTCACTTTGTGGTGCTGCTCATAACGCGAGCGCAAACCTTTCAATATATCGACCGTGTCGGCGACACTCGGCTCATCGATATCGACTTTCTGAAATCTTCTGGCAAGAGCGCGGTCCTTTTCAAAAATGCCACGGTATTCCTGAAAAGTTGTCGAACCCATACACTTCAGCTCGCCGTTGGCCAGCATGGGTTTAATCAGATTGGAAGCGTCCATGACTCCACCGGAGGCAGAACCTGCTCCGATAATGGTATGAATTTCGTCGATAAATAAAACGGCTTGCTGCTTTGATTTAAGCTCGGCCAACACCGCCTTTAAGCGTTTTTCAAAATCACCGCGATACTTGGTTCCGGCAAGCAGCGCCCCGAGGTCGAGTGAATAAATCGAGCAGTCGCCAATCACCTGCGGCACCTCGCCATCGACAATACGCTTGGCAAGCCCTTCTGCAATCGCCGTTTTACCGACACCAGCCTCGCCCACAAACAGTGGATTATTCTTACGACGTCGCGACAAAATCTGGATAGTCCGCTCCAACTCCAGATCGCGCCCGATTAAAGGATCTATTTTTCCCTGCCTGGCCATCTGGTTCAAATCAAAAGTATAAGCTTCGAGTGCCGTTGGCTGTTTGTTCTCTGCTTCCTGCTCGCCTGTCTCAAACTCAATACCGTCTGCTTCTCCCTCGTTACCGGGAATCTTGGAAATACCGTGGGAAACATAGTTGACTATATCGAGGCGTGAGACATCTTGCTGTTGTAAGTAGTAGACCGCCTGGCTTTCCTGCTCACTGAAAATAGCCACCAGAATATTGGCACCAGTCACCTCTTTTTTGCCCGAGGACTGTACATGAAATACAGCGCGTTGCAGTACGCGTTGAAATCCCAATGTCGGCTGAGTTTCAACGTCACCCGCTTCGAGCGGTATGATATGGCTGGTTTCCTCAATAAAGCTCGCCAGTTGCCGGTGCAACATTTCAATATCTGCGCCGCACGCGCGTAACACGGTCACTGCGTTAGCGTTATCCAGTAACGCGAGCAGTAAATGCTCGACCGTCATATATTCGTGCCTCTTCTCCCGCGCATCGGTGAATGCAAGGTTTAAGGTCAGTTCCAGATCTTTACTTAACATAACTTGTTCACCTCTTGGCTGGATCGACTCCCCGGAAACCTTCTCACGGAATTACTAGCCTCGACTATCACGATTCCCCCTCCATGGTACACATCAGCGGATGGTCGTTGGCTCGCGAAAAATAATTAACCTGCGCGACCTTGGTTTCGGCAACTTCGGCGGTATAAACACCGGCGGTTCCCTGACCATCATAATGAACCTGAAGCATCACTTTTGTGGCCTGCTCTGTAGTTTTGTGAAAAAACTGACGCAGCACCTTAATCACAAAATCCATCGGTGTGTAATCGTCGTTGAGCAGCAAAACACGATACATCTTGGGTTGCTTGGTCTCGGGCTCTGATTCTGCAACCGCAACGCCATGATCCGGCTCGCGATTTAATTTATCGCTCATACTTTAATTCTAGCCAATGATTAATAAAATGCAGCTTTTCTGCAAATTTTGTATGCAACTATAATGGGGTAGCACCTGTGTTTTTTCAATAGTCACAGACTAACACTGGAATAAGCCCGTTTTATCGATAGTCATTATTGTTGACTTTTTAGCCAATATATGAGATTCATTTACCCGTTCTTAGAAGAACATATTGGTTTGTATTTGGAAAACGAGTAATTCGTCCTCTAAATACCGGTATTTTTCGATGGACGCCAGTTGTTATTCAGCGCTAAAGGATTAATTAAGGAGTAGAAGATGGCGACAGGTACAGTAAAGTGGTTCAATAACGCCAAAGGGTACGGTTTCATTCGTCCTAGCAATGGTGGTGACGATATTTTCGCTCATTACTCAACGATTGAAATGGAAGGTTATAAAAGCCTTAAAGCCGGTCAGGAAGTCAGCTACGAAACCTGTGAAGGCCCCAAGGGCTTGCACGCACAGGAAATTTCCGCGGTTGGTTTTCAGGCCGAAAATAGCAAAACTGAAGACTGATTTAGCATAAAACCCGCTTAACCTGCGGGCTTTTTTATCTCTCATTGCAAAGTTTTGCAATGTTTTTTTGCGCCTGCCATTTAAACGACAGAGCTAGAAAACCGCCAATTAATTGATTTCGGATTAACTGCTCTCTATTTGGATCTGAGTTGAGTTCAAACTCTCGATAAACCTCATTAAAAGAATCGATTCAAATTCCACTCTCGCTTTACTCTTCCCGATAAGTCGTTCAAACTCAGATTTGTTCTTACAGCAACTAAAACGCGCGATACCTCAAAATAAGCGCGGCGCGTTAAATTCTGAAAAACTTAACGCGCCCTGACGCTTAACTCAATCAGGCTCTATTATCCGGGTAATTTCTGTCCAACCTGATAATTGAGTTCGGTCAGCATTTATAGCGTATCTAGCGCTTCGATAAACGTATTGCTCGGTCGCATCGCTTCAGCGGCCAATTTTTCGGAGGGCTGGTAATAACCATTAATATCAACCGCTACACCCTGAGCAGAATTCAACTCGTCAACGATCACGCTTTCTTTTTCCTGTAGCATTTCAGCCAGAGGTCTAAATCGCTGCTGCAATGAAAGATCTTCATTTTGAGCGGCAATTGCCTTTGCCCAGTACAGCGCCAGATAAAAATGGCTGCCACGATTATCCAGCTCGTTCACTTTACGCGACGGTGATTTATTCTTGTCCAGAAACTCTCCAGTGGCCGTATCCAGCGTGGCCGCAAGAATTTTCGCTTCAGCGTTACCGGTAGTATTCCCAAGGTGCTCCAGAGAAGCCGCCAGCGCGAGGAACTCACCGAGTGAATCCCAGCGAAGATGGTTCTCTTTTTCAAATTGTTGGACGTGTTTTGGCGCCGATCCGCCAGCGCCCGTTTCAAAAAGCCCGCCGCCATTCATCAATGGAACGATAGATAGCATTTTTGCGCTGGTGCCTAATTCCAGGATCGGAAACAAGTCGGTTAAATAATCTCTCAGCACGTTGCCTGTGACCGAAATGGTGTCCTTACCAGCGTTTACGCGATCCAGGGTATAACGGGTAGCCTCTCTAGGCGCCATAATTTGAATCTCGAGTCCAGAAGTGTCGTGTTGTGGCAAATATTGTTCGACTTTGGCGATTAGCTGCGCGTCGTGCGCACGCTTCTTGTCCAGCCAGAATATTGCAGGCGTGTCGCTCAATCGAGCGCGATTAACGGCCAGCTTGACCCAGTCCTGAATCGGCGCGTCTTTAACCTGGCAAATTCGGAAAATATCGCCAGCTTCAACATTTTGTTGCATCAGAACTTCGCCTGACTGGTCAACAACTCTGACCTTTCCCGCCGCAGGGATCTCAAATGTTTTATCGTGTGAACCATATTCTTCCGCTTTTTGAGCCATCAGCCCTACGTTGGGAACCGAACCCATCGTGGCCGGGTCAAATGCGCCATTTTGTTTGCAAAAATCAATTGTTTCCTGATATACACCGGCATAGCTGCGATCAGGGATCACCGCTTTGGTATCTTGCAACTGTCCTGCCTTATTCCACATCTGTCCCGAACTTCTGATCATTGCTGGCATAGACGCATCAACAATCACATCCGATGGGACGTGCAGGTTGGTGATTCCTCGGTCTGAATCAACCATCGCCAGATCCGGACGTTGCGCGTAAACAGCCTCCAGATCAGCTTCGATTTGCTGGCGTTGTTCCTGAGGCAACTCACTTATTTTGCTGTACACATCGCCAATACCATTATTCACGTCGACGCCGAGCTCGGCGAACAAAGTCGCGTATTTTTCCAGCACGGGTTGATAAAATACCGAAACAACGTGACCGAATATAATCGGATCAGAGACTTTCATCATGGTCGCTTTTAAGTGCAAAGAAAACAAAACGCCTTCATTTGAAGCCTTGTCGATTTCCTGCTTTATGAATGCACGTAACGCGTTTTTGCTTAATACTGCCGCGTCAATCACTTCACCGGCTAACAAGGGAATAGACTGCTTGAGTATCTGAACCTGACCAGACTCATCAATTAGCTCCACTTTTGCATCACTCGCTTCAGCGAGCGTCACCGACTGTTCGCTGCCAAAAAAATCCGAATCAGTCATACTGGCCACGTGTGATTTTGAATCCGAGCGCCAGGCCCCCATCGAGTGCGGATTTTTGCGTGCATAATTCTTAACTGAGGCTGGCGCCCTTCTGTCAGAATTACCTTCGCGTAATACCGGATTAACCGCGCTACCTTTTATTTTGTCGTAGCGTGCTTTGTATTCTTTTTCCTGCTCGGACGTAGGTTCTTCCGGGTAGTCAGGTAGGTCGTACCCCTTTTGTTGCAGCTCTTTAATCACCGCTTGAAGCTGCGGTACCGATGCGCTGATGTTGGGCAGTTTAATAATATTGGCCTCTGGCATTTTTGCCAGTTCACCCAGCTCTGCCAGGTCATCGCCGATGCGTTGTTCTGCGGTCAGGCGGTCAGGAAAGTTGGCTATCACTCTGCCTGATAAGGAAATATCTCTTGTTTCAACGGCCACACCGGCAGCTTTGGTAAATGCCTGCACTATGGGCAACAATGAATAAGTCGCCAATGCTGGTGCTTCATCAGTTTTGGTATAGATAATCTTTGAAGTTGTCATTTGAAATCCTAATTTGAGCCTGTTAACAAGTGTGTAGTTTTTTTTGACCGAAATCGCGGTTCTGTCTTAGCCAGCAACAGATTTGAATACAGCAGTATCAATAATGACTTGTTTTATACGCAGTAATCACATTCGAAGGCCGCTGTGCGATCTTCTCAACTTAGCCAAAATTGACGCCGAATTATACGCCAAATAGCCGCTATTTTGATACACCGTAAAGAAATATCAGCCGCTTTATTGATCTGCCTACAATCAGAGCCAGTTTTCGACTAGAATTAATGCCCTATCCCATCAGCGATTTCAATAATGCAGTCACCCAATCCCGCTAGACGACCGCCAAAAAAGCGCCTCCCATCCAGGAAAAATAGAACCTATGGCGCAGCAAAGCCAGTGGCCAGCCCAATACTGTTGGCCTTTAACAAACCGTTTGATACTTTGTGTCAGTTTACAGGCGAGCCGAATGAGGTAACTTTGGCTGATTTTATCGACGTAAAAAATGTTTATCCTGCGGGCAGACTGGATAAAGATTCCGAGGGATTATTGCTTTTAACCAATGATGGTTCGCTGCAAAATCGAATCAGTCATCCCCGCCATAAACTGGCTAAAACCTACTGGGCACAGGTAGAAGGCCAGATTACTCCGCAGGCGTTGGCCCAACTGAGCGATGGGGTTCTACTTAAAGACGGTATGACCAGAAAAGCCACGGCAAGAGAAATCGACTTACAAGCCGAATCATTCGAACTCTGGCAAAGACAGCCGCCCATTAGGGAGCGCAAAAACATTCCCACCAGCTGGCTGGAACTCATTATAAGCGAAGGTAAAAACCGGCAAGTGAGGCGTATGACCGCAGCCGTCGGTTTTCCAACGCTGAGGCTGATCAGAATGGCAATTGGCGAGTGGAAACTGGCTGAATTGCAACCGGGACAGTGGACAAAGATTAACCTTTGAAGGGTAAAAGCTCTCGCAGATTTTCAAGTTGTCGCTCGACCACAATTTTTTCATCGCTTAGCGAGTCCTCTATGGCCCGACTAAAAAGCTTGTCTGATATCCAGTGATTAGAGTAGGTTTTGCGCGGAACAAAGCCACGACTGATTTTATGCTCGCCTTGCGCACCCGCGTCGAAATTTTGCAGGCCATGCTCAATGCAATACTCAATCCCGCGGTAGTAACATAATTCGAAATGAAGAAACTCGTAGGCTCGTTCGCATCCCCAGTAGCGCCCATACAAAGTTTTATGATCTTTAAAAAATAAAGCGCAGGCGACAATCTGACCATTTTTTTGCGCAGTCCCCATTACCAGTTGTCGTGCGAGGGTCGCTCGAATCCGGTTAAAGAAATCTTCGGTTAAATAACCGCCGTGACCGCTCTTTTTAAAATAAGTCAGCTGATAAAACCGGAAAAACTGCCGCAATACTGACTCAGTGATTTCTTTTCCTTCGAGCATTCTGGTTTCTATCGCCTGCTGTGCGAGCAAGCGCCGCTCGCGACGAATATTCTTTCGGTAGCGGGATTTACACGCGGCCAGAAAATCGTCAAATTGAGTGTAGCTTTGGTTTTGCCAGTGATACTGTATTCCCAACCGCTGCGCAACGCCCAGTCGTACCAGCTGGTTCGACTGAACTTTGTCTGCAAACAATAGGTGCCACGAACTGGCCTGGATGTTGTTGGCTGCTATCGAAATTGCCTCTATCACCTGGCAAAACGCTGTATTTGCGCTATCTTCGTCCTTTGAGACGCTTGCCGATAAATAAAGTCGTTTGCCGGAAACCGGAGTGAAAGGGATCGCGCTGAGCAATTTGGGATAATAGTGGCGACCGCTCTGCGCAAACGCGTTCGCCCAGGCAAAATCGAAAACGTACTCGCCATAGCTGTGGCTTTTGATAAACAAAGGCATCAGACCGACCAGTTGCCCCTCTTGTTTGAGAACCAGATGAAAAGGTTGCCATCCGCTCGCGGCACAAGTTGATTGACTGCTCTCCAGGGCGTGAAAAAAATCGTACTGAATAAAGGGGTAATCCGTCGCCACCACTTCCTGCCATTCATCCTTATCGATTGCAGTAATCGTGCGGATAAACTCAACTTTAAAGTGTTCTTTCATGCCAGTTGTAACTCGCTTTGCCCAATCTATCAGACTATTGTATCGGGTAATTATTGTAAAATAGACAGGCTTTATCCCTCTGTTCCCAGCTCGGGGAAATAGGCTTGTTCAATCAACTAATAGCTTCTCTCAACAATTCAGGGGCACGGCTATCGCCCAATTCAGCTTCCTGCTAGAATCATCAAAAAATTAAATAAAATTAGTGTTAGCTCTGGCGATCGCCTCCCGGATCGACCGCCAAATAAACCAGCAATAATAAACACAGCAATAATAAACACAGCAATAATAAAAAGGTTACGCGTGAATAAAAGCCTTATCACTAACTTCATTGCCTTCATTACGGTCATTGCAGGGTATCTGGCCTCGCAGCAATTGCTGTTCAGCATTGGCCTGTTCGCCTTTTCCGGTGCGCTCACCAATTGGCTGGCGGTACACATGCTATTTGAAAAAGTCCCGTTGCTATACGGCTCCGGGGTGATCCCTGCTCGCTTTAAAGAATTTAAGTCGGCGATTAAAAGCATGATGATGGAACAGTTTTTTACCGACGAAAATATCGATAAATTTCTCAGCGAAGAAAAAGGCGTACAGCCTGATTTACACCTGGAGCCAGTGATCAACAAAGCCGACTTATCACCGGCCTTTACCCGCCTGGTTAACGTGATAATGGAGTCTTCATTTGGAGGCATGCTGGGCATGTTCGGCGGCAAAGATGCCTTGCTACCACTGGAAGCACCGTTCATTGACAATATGCGTGATGCGCTGATTGAAATGACTCATCAGGAAACCTTTATCGCGCTTCTAAAATCTGAAATAGAATCGCCCGAAGTGTTGTCAGACATCAGAGAAAAGGTCGCCCATATTATTGACGCGCGCCTGAATGAACTGACACCTCAATTGGTGAAGGAGCTGATTCAGGATTTAATTAAACAGCATCTGGGGTGGCTGGTTGTTTGGGGCGGCGTTTTTGGCGCAATAATTGGTGCTATAGCCGCGTTTATTTCGCCATGATTATTCGAGTTACCGGGTTTGCTTATTGTGCCGACCCGTGTAATATTTAGCCTATCACGATTTTAAATAAGGGAAAAAAAACGTGTCTTTAACTAACGCAATTTCGCTCCTCTATGGCCCTTCGAAAGAATGGCGTAATATCAGTGAACAAAAGCAAAGCATCAGCCATATTTACCTGACCTATCTCGTATTTTTTGCAGCCATCCCGCCGGTTTCCGCTTTTATCGGCAGCACCTATGTTGGCTGGAGTATCGGCGCGAGTGAAACCTACAAACTCACCAGCGAAAGCGCACTTCAACTCTCAGTGATCGCCTATTTTGCAATTCTGATTGCCGTTATGGTTGTTTCGCTCTTTATTCGCTGGATGGCAAAAACTTACGGCGCAAACCCGACACTGGCCGAGTGCGTTAATTTAACTGCCTATAGCTGTACGCCTTTATTTCTTGCCGGATTTTTTGCAACTTTCCCGTTGTTATGGCTGGACATGCTACTGTCGCTGATAGCCGTGGCCATGTCGGTCAACTTACTCTTTAAAGGCGTTCCCGATGTGATGGGAATCAGCCAGGAGAAAGGATTTTTATTCGCCAGCTCTATACTCACAGTTGGCATGGTCAGTCTGGTGGGCATGTTGGCCATCACCATTATTTTTTGGGGCTCCGGTATCGCGCCAATGATCGCGTCGTAATAATAAGTCGCAGCTTACAGCGATTGGTTTAAGGCAGGATATTGCTCCTTATCAAATAGCAAGGTTTATATCGGGCTTGCTGGTAATCATCAGGAATTTTAATTTTGGACGTAATTTACTGGTTAATTCCTTTGTCCATTGTGATTTTGTTAGTCGCAGTTGTGATTTTTTTCTGGGCGGTTCGATCCGGTCAATTTCAGGATCTGGATTCCCCAGCGGTTGAGATCTTATTTGGCGATGATGTTGTTACTCCAGACAACTCTCGGCTCAAGACTAACAAACCTCTAGCCAGCCAGAAAGGCGATCAATCGCCAAACTCAATTTCAGCAGATTAACCTGTTTCTGATGTTGCAATTAAATTTATGATAAAAAAACCAGCTTTAATTTTTCTGTTTTGTGTTAGTGCTTTTTTCAGTCAGGCGACTCTTTCTGAAGCATCAATCTTGTTCGCTGAATCCTTTAAGATAATAGCCCTCAACGGCAAAGCCTATCACACTGATATGCTGGACAAGACCAACGCATTGAGCCTTCGCGATGGCGTCAACCGAATTGCCGTGTTTTATCAAGATTCGTTTGATGGCCATGCTAATCATTCTAAGGAAAGCGTCCGTTCTCCTGTTTACCTGTTGACTGTTTACCTGCAAAAAGGCGGTCACTATCGACAACGGGTTGTTAAACCCCATAATGCCGAAGCAGCAAAAAAGTTTGCCCTCAATCCGTTATTTGATTTAATTGAAAATTCTCAGCCTGCAAAACAAAGTAAGCCGCTTAATTTTAAGTGGCAACGCCTGAAGATCAATGATCCGGCGATTCTGATCAAAAAAACCAGCCCGAAAAAAGCACGAACTTTGAATCTATCAAGTTCACCCACCGCTCCCCTTTCGAGTAGCCCCGATCAAATTAGCCATCAAAAATGATTGAACCATTCCTGGCAGCGCAATTGAGTACCGCATTTGTATTGGGGCTGCTGGGTGCAGGCCATTGCCTGGGAATGTGCGGCGGTATCATTACCAGTTTGTCCATGGCCAGTGGAAAAGACAAAACGGAGTGGTCGTTTGTCGGTCTGTATCAGGTTGGTCGACTAAGCAGTTACTCTGCGTTTGGCCTGCTAGCTGGCCTGCTCGGCTCTCAGCTGGAAAGCCTTACCTCTTTTCCTTTGCTCAAACTGATCTCCGCGGCCTTGCTGATCTTGATGGGTTTGTATCTAAGCCGCCTGTGGATGGCCATTGGACTGCTTGAAAAGCTCGGAAGCCGGCTTTGGGCAAGAATTAGTCCCATAGCCAGTCAATTACTACCGGTACGATCGCGCAAACAGGCGCTGTTACTCGGAGCGCTTTGGGGTTGGCTACCCTGTGGTCTGGTTTATACCAGCCTTGGCTATGCAATCGCTACCGCCAACGCTCTGACCAGTGCCCTATTTATGCTTTTTTTTGGCCTGGGAACCTTACCCGCCACCCTGGCTGCGGGCGCTGGCAGTAACGCGCTAAAAACCTGGCTGAACAAACCTTTCATCCGCTATTTTATCGCCGTTATCCTGATTAGTTTTGGCGGTCTTCTGTTGCTACAAATTTTGTCCACAGAGCTGATAACTCAGCATCATTAAAATGTCCAAAGTAGTAATTTAGAGCGCTTTAGCGCGAGACGTTAGTGTTTATATAATGCCCGTGACGCGATCGCAAAGCCAACTAGACTGGCGGCCGCTGAACAAAGTGATATAATCGCCGTCCTTTTTAGTTTATTGACTCGGAATCAGTATGCTTACCCCTGAACTTCTGGCCCCTGCGGGCTCACTCAAACACATGCGCTATGCGTTCGCCTACGGCGCCGACGCAGTTTACGCTGGACTTCCCCGCTACAGCCTGCGCGTACGTAACAATAGCTTCAATCTGGAAAATCTGGGCGTTGGAATCAGCGAGGCTCAAGCCGCCGGCAAACAGTTTTTCGTTGCCGCTAACATCGCGCCACATAACAGTAAAGTTAAAACTTTTCTCAAGGACATTGAGCCCATCGTTAACATGAACCCAGATGCGCTGATTATGTCCGATCCCGGTTTGATGATGATGGTTCGTGAGAAATGGCCGGAAGCGATAATCCACCTGTCAGTACAAATGAATACCGTTAATTATGCGGCGGTAAAATTCTGGCAATCTCTCGGCGTGAAACGCGTCATTTTATCTCGCGAGCTCTCGCTGGATGAAGTCGCAGAGATTAGACAACAATGTCCAGATATCGAGCTTGAAGTTTTTGTCCACGGCGCGCTCTGCATCGCTTATTCCGGTCGCTGTTTATTATCGGGTTACTTTAATCACCGCGACCCTAACCAAGGAACCTGCACCAACGCCTGTCGCTGGGGCTATAAAGTCCACGAAGCCGAACAACAAGATACGGGCGATATTCAGCTTACCGCCACCCAGCCCCAAATTGGACTCGGCGATACGAGCGACCAACTGGTGTTGCTTGAAGAAAATCAGCGTCCCGGCGAGTACATGCCAATGTACGAAGATGAACACGGCACTTACATTTTTAATTCAAAAGACCTTAGAGCGGTTCAGCACGTCGCCAAACTTGTTAAGTTGGGTATCGATTGCCTGAAAATTGAAGGCCGCACCAAATCTCATTTTTATGCTGCTCGAACCGCACAGGTGTATCGTAAAGCCATCGATGATGCCGTGGCTGGAAAACCCTTTGATATGTCATTAATGGACACATTGCAAGGTATGGCCAATCGAGGTTACACCGAAGGCTTTTTCAGGCGTCACGTGCATGACGATTACCAGAATTACCTGAACGGCAGTCCCGAAAGACACAACCAACTGTTTGTTGGCGAAGTAATCGAAAGCCGCGAAGATAAAGTACTGGTTGACGTTAAAAACCGCTTCCAAGTAGGCGATTCGCTGATCTTTATGTCGCCAGATGGCGATCAGACAGTAAGGCTTGAAAATATGAGTAATCAGTATGGCGGCGAAATGATCGTTGCGCCCGGTTCCGGACATCAGGTATGGATTGATAAGCCTGCAGGTTTTGAAACGGACATGGGGTTAATCGTCAAGGCACAATAATCTCGAATCCACTTCTGCAATCAGGAACATAAAAAAAGGGCTAAAAATTAGCCCTTTTTCTTTCCCTGCTTTTCAGATAGCGGGATTATTTCAGGTTGTAACTTAACATCAGCCAAACTATACGGCGAGATGCGTAAGCGGCATTATCGCTGTTAAAATCGGCGTATTTAAGCAACGCTGAAAGATTTTTATTTACCTTCTTGCTAAGAGCCCAGTCAATTTCAGTTCCTAGATCAACGCCGCCTTCATCGGTCGCGAAGTCGTGATAAACCACTTTAAACTTGTAGCCGGAAAACTTGTAAGTACCTTCTAAAGTGCTGTCCTCGATCCCCGCAACTGGCGTACCAAGGAAAACATCGGCCCAGCCCTGAAATCCGTGCAAAGTCGCCAACGAAGTAGTGAACCCCTGTCCGCCTGCGGTATCACCGCCAAGCGTTTCGATACCACCGCCCACTGAGAAATCGCCTAACTGGTAGCTGGCGTGTAACAGAGAGTAGTCAGCGTCATAATCGTTGGGGTTGTCGTCACCAGCAGACTGAGTAGCGAATTCCAGCGTTAACGACAGAGCGTCATATTTACCTTTGTAGCGAACACCAAAGGTATCGTTGGAGAAAGTTGCCAAGGTTTTGTTGTCGATCGCAAAGTAATACGCGGAAAGTACGCCGGAACTTAACTTGTAATTGGCATCCAGCAAACTGGTACTGTGTTGATGGTCGCCAGCGGGTACATTTTCGCCGAAGATACGATTAACGTTGAAGACATAAGCGTAATTGAAATCGAACTTGTCGTTCAATTTGGTTTTAATAGTCAGACCATCATAGGTTTGTTCATTTTGACGCCAGCCGACACCACCGATAAAACGCTGATTGAGGATGTTGATTCTCTGACGACCGTAAGCAACTTTGGTTGCGTCACCGTTATAGCGAATATAGGCTTCGTTTACTTCCGTTCCTTCCTGATCGGCAATCACAGGATATTGTGACTTGTCAGGCGTATTACCCGCGGCGGCGTTATAGCTATCGGCACCAACGTTGGTTAAGTCATCCAGTTACAGCACAGAATCAAATTTGTCGCTCCAACGCGTCTTAATCGTTGCCCTGGTTCTCAAAATCGATGCTAACGCATCTTCTGAGAATCCTTCCTGATCAACGCTTTCCATACGATAACGAAAACGTACATCGATTGTGTTCTGAATACCTTCGTCCGACGCGTTTACCTGAGTCGCGCCAAAAGAAGTAGCCACTAAAACGCAAGCGGCGGCTAAATTGATTTTAAATTGAGCTTTCATGCTGCATCCCCTTGAAAGGATATTCGGTTAATGAAAATCTTTTTTTAAGTTAGGCCAGTACCCTGCGGTACTGCGCATAATTTACGCCTGTGCCATAAAGTTTTCTTGATCTAAATCAAGAGCGAACGGCCTAAAAGCGACTAAATAACCCTAATAAAAATAAGGGGTTAGGCTATATTCGATGTATTTTGCTATTTATTGATTTATGACAATTGTGAGCAATGAGCTAATCGATTATTGTTGTGCGGATACTAAGCTTTGGTTAATATCGTTAATGCAAACGATTAATACCAAAACTCCGAGCGATGCTGGGCTAAGTTAATTATCTTTGGTTAATTCATCTTCTAACATAGATGCTTTCCAATGGATTAATAAGCCGGCACTGCCGCAGTGACTACTGCCAGGGTTAAATAAGAAATTATTTGGCCTCCCGTGTTTGGAAAGGAGAAAAAATGAAATCTGAATTTAGCGATTCTGAAGGTCGCGAGTTCCCCTACTTGCGTCTCTCGCTCACCGATGTGTGCAATTATTCGTGTGATTATTGTCTTCCCGACGGCTATCAATGCGATCAAAAAGTCGATTACCTGAATATCAAAGAAATTAGAAATCTGGTGGCGGCTTTTGCCGAACTGGGCACCTGGAAAATTCGTCTTACTGGCGGAGAGCCGAGCATTCGACAGGATTTCGTGGAGATTATTTCTGAAATCTCGAAACAGCCGGGGATCAAACAGATTGCCATGACCACCAATGGCTACAAACTCAAGCAACGAGTTAAACAGTGGGTCGAAGCAGGTCTCACTCACCTCAATGTCAGTATTGATTCCCTCGACCCCAGACTATTTCATAGCCTGACAGGCCATAACCGGCTGCGTGATATTCTATCCGGGATAGACACAGCGCTGCAATTACCTTTACAGCGGGTCAAGCTCAACGCCGTATTACTCAAAGGTATCAATTCACACCAGTTTGCCGATTACGCTGAATATCTCAAAGACAAACCGGTGAGCGTTCGTTTTATAGAGCTGATGCAAACAGGCGATAATCTGGACTATTTTAACCAATACCATGTTTCGTCACAGTTACTCAAAAACTACCTCTTTACCAATGGTTGGACGGAAAAGCTCAGAGAAAGTGGTGCAGGGCCGGCAGCGGAGTTTATTCACCCGAATTATCGGGGCTCATTCGGTGTAATTGCCCCTTACGCCAAAGATTTTTGTAATAGCTGTAATCGATTACGCGTCTCTTCTATCGGTGATTTTCATCTGTGTTTATTCGGCGAGCAAGGATTTGGGATCAGATCGTTGCTTCAACATCAGTCGCAACGTGAGCAACTCAAGCAAACTCTGTGCACGCTCCTGCAGAAAAAACGTAAGCAACATTTTTTGCATCAGGGTGACACCGGCGGCGCTCCACATCTGGCATCAGTAGGCGGTTAACCGATGAACGACAACAAAACTCAGCCCTATACCGATCACTATCTGATTGATTTCCAGGAAGCGTTGAAGATAGTTGAACAAAACGCCGAGCCGGTTGCCACGGAAGTCATCGCGACGGAAAATTCGTTGGGTAGAGTGTTGGCGCAATCGCTGATCTCTAAAGTAAATATTCCCTCATTTGATAATTCGGCGATGGATGGCTACGCCGTCAATGCGAATGACCTTGCAGACGCCAGCCCTGAAAATCCCATTATTTTAAAACTCAAAGGTTTGACCGCTGCAGGCGAATCTCCTGCTGTAGCGGAGAATATCGCTGAGGACAGCCTCAATAGCGCATGGAAGATAATGACCGGAGCCCCGGTGCCAAAGAGTTATGACAGCATCATTCCGGTTGAAAATACTGCGTTAAAAGACAACGAAGTCAGTTGTTTTTCTTCGCCAGTGTTGGGCGCACACGTTCGGCGAAGCGGTGAAGATTTTTCAATTGGTGATCAACTGATGATTGAGGGCCAGATAATCAATACCAATTGTATTATGGCGCTGGCGGCGCTTGGAGTCAGTGAGCTTCAAGTTCGCGAGAAAATCAGCGTTGCGGTCTTCTCCACTGGCAAAGAGCTGGTAGACGACCCAAGTGCACCCTTGTTACCGGGTCAGATCAGAAATTCGAATAAACCCTTTATTCTCGAGTGGTTCAAACCCCTGCCCGCGGAAGTGTCTGATGCAGGAACCAACTTCGATAACGTTGAACAATTTGAAAAGGATCTGGCCACAGCGCTCGAAAACAATACCAAAATTATCATTACCAGCGGCGCCGTCTCAATGGGAGACTTCGATTTTATTCCGCAAACAGTCAAAAAATTGGGCGGAAAAATCCTGTTTCATAAGTGCAAAATAAAACCGGGAAAACCCATACTGTTTGCAAAATTTGATAATGGCAGTCTTTTTTTCGGTTTACCCGGTAATCCAATCTCAGCGGCCATCGGTCTACGTTTTTTCGTCGGCGCCGCGGTAAGAAAGTTACAGGGACTAGGGCGAGAAAAAGCCCTCAAGGCAAAACTGGCTGACAATTTCACAAAAAAACCAGGATTCGGCTCCGTTGTTAAGAGCCATGCACGCACAGATTCGCAAGGTCAGCTGATTTCGCAGGTCTTACCCGGGCAGGAGTCCTTCAAGATCAAACCATTGATTGACGCAAACGGATGGACAGTAATGGATGCTGGGGCAACACGAATGGAAACCGACGAACTGGTCGATTTTTATCCTTCGTCACTCACCTGGGAGTCGTAAGCAATGTATATACGTATTCAGGATCGAACCATTCGTTATCGCGTTTCGAAGGCTGAGTGCCAGCAATTACTTGATGGAAGGGTTCTGCAGGATTATTTCCCCGCTTCGCCCGATAAAAATCTCACTTACTCGGCCAAGGTAACCGACAGCCCTGGACAATTCATTTTTGACCAAATCCAGAATCATTTCCAGCTGAAGGTTAACAAAAAAAGGCTACTCGAAGAGCTAGAAAACAGACCCAGCAAAATGGGTCTGGCTATCGTTAATCAGGGATCGGAGATCTCTGACCCTATCGCTTATCTGCAGATCGATTTAAAAAACAAGACGACCATCTGATTCAATTGCGTTATTGTCGCACGCTATAATCAGACAGGTGATTAAAATTAGCAAAGGATGCTTCCTCTATCCCAACAGCAATACTCTCCGCGTTCGCTATCGCCAGAAAATCTCGCACACGCCGATTTCCCTCTAACAGGAAGTTTTTTAATGCAGGTATCATCTGCCTGGATATCAGCATCGATAAATAGTGCTCGCGCTCGTTTGAACGCAGGTAATAAACCGGTTTATCAAAGGTTATTTTCTGGATCAGACGGTTCAGTGTATCTGCGGGCATAAACGGCATATCGACCGGTTGCACATACAGCCAGGGTGTATTGCAAAACTCCAACCCGCGAAGTACGCCGGTCAACGGGCCTGAAAAGCCTGCTTCTTTATCACTGATTACCGCTAGCCCAAATTCACGATAACGGCGCAAATTTCGATTAGCGGAAATCAGTGGTGAAATGCCCTGAGCTAAAAACCAGTTGAGCTGGCGCTCCACCATGCTTATGCCTTCATAAAGCAATAAACCTTTGTCCTCCTGGTTAACTCGTCTACCACGGCCCCCGGCCAGGATCAGGCCGCTAATCTGTTTGTTTGTCTTTTGCATCGCTCAAGTCTAGCGAGCAGTCGCTTAACTATCAAGCTGCTGAATTTACACCGGTTGATGCAGATCAACGCCTGTTGTGGACGCTTCAGACAAACTAGCGTTGACCTTTTATACCACTCGATAAATTCAGGGCCGGTCGCCTGTGCAACATCAAGCAACGCGCCATATCGCTATATTGTTGGTGGCTACTTGAGATAGCACAAAACCCGGTGCTGGGAGTTGAAATGAATAATAAAACAATATCGCGCATGCCAAAAAATGAACTGGAATATTTGAGTCCCTATTTCCTTGGGGCCAAGGCAGAAAATAGCGACACTCTGGAGTCGTTATTACTTGAATTTGTCAAAGAGCATGTGGCCTGGAGAAAAAATTTCAGTCCTCAGGACGACCCCCTGATAAAGCCCGAGCAAAAAGCATCCGAAAATTACAAACAGGCTATCGGGCGCCTGAAAAGCGAGCTTCATGCGCTAACAGGAAAACTGAAAAAAACCACACCGACCCATAACCCGCGATATTTTGGGAAAATGGCGTCAGATCTGATGCTTCCCGCCCTGTTGGCGCAGCTGGTAACCACTTTTTACAACCCTAATAACAGTGCCGACGATTCGGCTGAAATCACCATAAAAATGGAGCTTGCTGTCGGTAAACAATTTGCCGAGCTATTTGGTTTTAATACCGACCCTGAAGTAAAGCCCTGCGCATGGGGCCACCTTACCAGCGGCGGCAGTGACGCCAATTATGAAAGTCTATGGAACTTCCGGGCAGTTAAGTATTACCCGGTAGCGCTGGTAGAGGCGCTAAAACTAATGGAGCTGAAGCTTTCTTTTATACATCCCCGATTAAGAGATCCACTGAAATATAGCTTATGGGAACTGATCAATCTGTCTGTAGATGACGTACTAGAGTTGCGCGAGATATTGTTCCGTCAAATCGAGTCGGAATATGGATTAAACACGTTAAAAGATTACTCACGTCTGGTGGAAGATAATCGCCTGGAAACCCTTGGCCCATCCCAATTTTTTGCAGAGCACTGGAAGCTCCATCAACCGGTCGTTCTGGTGCCGGCGACCGCTTACGCTTTCTGGAAAAAAGCCATGCGTTTGCTTGGATTTGGCAGCGCTTCGCTGATCAAAGTCCCGCTGACACATAGCATGCGACTGGACGAAGTTGAACTCGAGAGGATCCTGGAGAAATTACACACCCAGAACATCCCCGTACTGGCGGTAATTGGCGTATTAGGCACGCTGGATTTCGGTACAATTGACCCGATTCATGAACTGGTGAAGATACGTCAGAAATTTAGCAGCCAGGGACTGGATTTTTATCTGCACGTTGACGCTTCCTGCGCCGGTTACATGAAGACATTGTTCATCGATGAGCAAGGAAAAGCCCTTACCAGAGACGCCGTCGCTGAGCAGTTCAGCTATTTTCCATCTGAAGCGGTTTATCAGGCTTTTATGGCACTGTCATCGGTGGATAGCGTGACTATCGCGCCCCACTCTCTCGGCTACCTGCCGCACGGGATTGGTGGGTTTATAGCGCGCAACCGTGAAATTGCAAAGCTGCTCAACCATTCTGAAAAAAATCTGCTGGAAAATAACGATAGACTGGATTTATCACAATTAAGCCGCTTTATTCTCGACGGCGCCAAGCCGGGCACCAACGCCGCTGCCGCTTTCATTACGCATAAAGTACTGCCGTTAAACGCCGACCACTTCGGACGAGTCATTAAACACTCAATATTGTCCAGCGAATATTTCTACAATCGCATAATGAAAATGCGCGCGGTGCTCAAATCGGACGTTCATCTGTGCATTCCTTTTGAGCCTGACACCAATCTGGTGGCTATTGCCATCAATCCGGTCGGCAATCGCTCATTGACGGTAATGAACAATTTTATCGACCACCTTTATGAGAAGCTTGCGCACCAGACCGAAGAATCGGTAAAACAAAATGAATTTTTTGGCTCCACCACCTACCTTGAACTTCATCACTTTACCGAGCAGGAAAAAACCAACCTGTTTAAAAGTCTTGACCTTGATCGAGAAGAGGCGACAACGCACGCGGAAGACAAGGTCCATATCCTGAGGCATACGCTAAACAACCCCTGGTTTGCCGCCGAGTCCGAAGGTGTCAATTATCTTGACCGTTACTGCGACTTCCTCGAAAAAATTATTGTGGAAGCAACAAAAAAGCACAACCAGTAGGTTGTGCTTTTCAGGTTTCTGGCATTAAAGAAGGGTAACGTCAGACGTGGCAGGAAGTACCGGCCAGAGCGCTTAAACCTGGCATGTCGGTGATCTCGATGTACCTGTCCTGAATTGAAATCAGTTGTTGCTTTTGCAATCTGGTGACCAATCGGCTTACGGTTTCAACCGCCAGCCCCAGATAATTACCAATATCACCGCGAGTCATCGTTAATTGAAATTCTTTTTCTGACAGTCCTCGACGCTTAAAACGTGCCGACATATTCATGATTAAAGCAGCAAAGCGCTCGTCAGCATTTTTCTTGCTGAGTAGCATCATTAATTCCTGCTCTTCTCTGATTTCACCGCTCATTACCTTAAATAACTGCTTTTGTAGTCCAGGAATATCGCGTGATAGCGATTCCAGCTTATCAAACGGGATTGAGCAGACCAATGATGTTTCCAGGGCTTTGGCAAAACTGGGATAAGCCGTAGTACTGATTGCATTTAGCCCGACGATTTCACCCGGCAGATGAAATCCGGTGACTTGTTCGGTACCGTCAGCACTGATGGTATAAGATTTGAGGCTGCCCGAGCGTATCGCATGGATGGCGTCGAATTCATCGCCCGCATGGAACAAAAACTCGCCCTTTTTAAGGACCTTTTTGCGCTCAACGATATTTTCCAGAAATTCGATTTCTGAATCGGCCAACATAACCGGCAAGCACAGCCGCCTTATACTACAAGTTTGGCACTTGATTTCACTGTGTAGAGAGCTGTTAGTAGACAATTTCAATCTATGCCCCAAAGTCCATCATTTGGAGCATTATACCTAAATTTTTTCGCTTAGGGACAGTTTATTATTAAAAAAACGAAGCCCTCCGTCTCCCGGTTGAGAGTGATTCTCAACCAGGGCGAACAAATAGCGGCTCTCTCTTTCCAGCGGCTTTGAAATGCTAGATAACTTTCGAGAACCGCTCTGTTACCTGCAGTTCATTTAAATAGGCGTCAAACATCATGCAGATATTGCGAATAAGCAACCGGCCCCGATTGGCAATCTGGATGCTATCTTCACTAACCGTGAGCAAACCGTCAGCCTGGTAGGGCTCCAGCAGTTTAAGTTCTCGCTCAAAATACTGATCAAACTCAATATTAAATTTATCTTCAACCGCCTTTTTAGACAGTTCAAAATGGCAAATCAGCGAAAAAATGACTTCTTTACGAATTTTATCGTCTACGCTCATGCCTACACCACGCCAGCAAGGCAGCTGGTTCTGTGCGAGCGCTTCGTAGTAGGAGTCAACATCACGCACATTTTGATGATATTGCGAGCCGAGCGAACCGATAGAAGAAACACCGACGCCAATCAGTTCGTATTCCTGATGGGTGGTATAACCCTGGAAATTTCGGTGGAGACAGTTGTTTTGCTGGGCGATGGCAAGTTCATCGCCTGGCTTGGCAAAATGATCCATACCGATATAAAGATAACCGGCGGCCTGAAGCGAATCGATAATATATTCAAATATCGAAAGTTTTACCGATGGTGCAGGTAACTCTTCTGCGTTGATGCGTCTTTGTGGTTTAAATCGGTGCGGCAGATGTGCGTAATTAAAAACAGATATTCGGTCGGGCGAGATCTCAATTACTTTCTCTAATGTCGCCTTAAAAGTCTCTTTGGTCTGGTGAGGTAAACCGTAGATCAAGTCCAGATTTAACGATTCAAATCCGTATTTACGCGCCTCTTCCACCATATCTCGGGTCATCTCAAAAGACTGAACACGGTTAATCGACTGCTGCACTTTCAGGTCGAAATCCTGCACGCCCATACTCATTCGGTTAAAACCCATTTTGGCCAGAACTTTTATATCGTCAATTTCTAGCGCGCGCGGGTCGACCTCTATAGAAATTTCGGTTGAGGCTTCATCAGGAACCACAAAACAGTCTCTGATAGTGCTCATAATCGCCGAAATTTGTGCCATCGTCAGATAAGTCGGCGTCCCACCGCCCCAGTGGATCTGTCGTAGGGTCTTTGCGCCACATTCGGCGGCTACCAGCTTAATTTCCTTGATCAGGTTTTCAACGTAACGTTCTGACTTGCTCTTATCTTTGGTAATGATTTTATTACAGGCGCAGTAATAACAGATATTCTGGCAAAACGGGATATGAATATACAGCGAAAGCGATTTATCCTGCTCAAGATTATGCAGGCAGGTCAGATAATCTTCTCGCTGATAGTCTTCAGAAAATTCTAAAGCGGTAGGATACGACGTATAGCGTGGCCCGGCTACATTATATTTTTTGAGTAGCGCATCATCCCACTCTAACTTGGTTGCTTTCAATACTTGCTCCGGTATTCAATATAAAGATTGTGCCTGTTTATGATTGTGCACAATAACATTGTTCAGATTTTCAGTAATGATCTGGATCAGACTGCTTTTTCATTCGCTCGCTGACGCACATTTTCCAGCGACAAGGACCGTTTTCAGCCTATTCCAGACGATTTTGTCTAATCATTCGAGTCAGCTCGTTAACATACTCGCTTCCGCGTTGAGAATAGCGACTCAACCCTTGCGCCAGTTTCGAGCCGGTAACCTTCTGTCCATTGGCACGTAAATCCGAGCGGATTTGTCTTAACGCCTCATAGGCCTCATGACTATTGAGGTTTCGCATATAACTGGCGACCGATTCTTTTACCGACTTGAAACGCCTGACTTCATGGCGCGCTCCCTCGTTACGCCCATTAGGAACTATGCCGCAGCCTTTGGAGTAACACCACTGACCAAATAAATTGCTGGCTTTTGTGGCAAAACGAGAAGTACCCCAGGCAGATTCGTTAGCGGCCTGCACCAGAACAAGGGACTCAGGAACAAGGTCAACTCTAAGGCGTAATTGAGCTAACATCTCAATCGGATCGCCAACCGTTACCCGATAAGCCTGAGCCAAACGCTTTAATTTTCGTATCGTTGCCCCATTATGATAGCTGGCCGTCTGCAGATCATTGCCCAATTTATCCAGGTAGGCGCGCTCAAACGCAATTTTCTGATTTTGCTGTCTTACTAATGGTCGCAAATACTCGAAAAAAGCCTTTTTCTTCCTGGAAACATCGGAATATTTGGAGAAATCAGGCAACGCCTCAGGCTCTACCGTTTCGACGACATGGGTTGGCTGTGTCCAGCGGTGTTCAAATAACATTAATAACAATAATGCGGCAGTCAGAAAAACGATCATGAGATAACTGGGATCTCGTCTGACTGCGGATATAAGCTGCGAAATAATCTTCATTTTCCGTTTTTTCACCTTTGTCTTTATATAACCGGTGCTATCAGTCACCTTGGTAAGCGCGCGGGTTATAAACTCGTAAAAAGCGCCTTTTGTGTTAGTCGCGCCAGAGAATAGCACAAACAGGCGGTATAATTTAGGCCAGCTATAATTTAAGCCAGCCAGTCAGTCATTTTGGCAGCAGACAGTCTATTTTGACGCCAGACCTTCAACAAACTAGGTTATTCAAGCTGTCATACGACAACTCGGTGTATTCTCGAACGGTGGATCCATATCAAAAGCTACATCGGACTTTAACTGTAAAAATTACGATTAAACTGTGAAAAATTTACAACTGATTCTTAAGGCCGTTTGATCTATAATTTATAGTGTATTGGTAGACGAACATGATTAAGTAATTAGTCGTGAGTAGTCAAATCAGACGCAGGCTTCAACTTAATAATAAGAAGAACCAATGAGGGCTCACTAAGGTGTTAGCAACAAAACGAAGACCAGGCAGACCGACGCTTTCCGAAAGGGAAAGACAGCAGATCAGAGATAATATTATCGAGATTGCGCGAGATTTGTTTGTTAATGAAGGTTACGAAAACACCAGCATGCGTAAAATTGCCGCTCAGGCAGGCTTCGCGCCGACTAAAATCTATTATTATTTTGAGAATAAAAAAGCCATCCTTCGGCACTTCTGGCACGATATTTCAGAAGAATTGTGGGCATTTTGTCAACCACCTGAAAAAATTCTGACTGGCGATCCGCTGGAAATTATTCGCTATATGATGGGGAAAAACGTCCGTTACTGGCTGGAAAACCCCAAAAGTTATCAGTTAGGCATCGCAACCCAGGACTTTAAGGCCCCTAGCTCCGAAAACTTTGACGTCTATTCAGCCAAAGGCACCCGCCAATACATCGAATTGATGCATCAATCGGTCAAACGCTGCATTGAGGATGGCGTCTTTCGGTTAAGCGATTATCTGCTGGCAGCTCAAGTAATCGGCGTATCCGTTTATGGCATTTACGGCGCTTTCTATAACCTTCCCAGTGTCGCCTGGAAAGATCGCGAGACATTGATCAACGCCGCGATTGATAATACGCTTCGCGGGTTGCAAAAATAGTACTTCGGAAAACGGTCCACCTTTCTCGCGCATAAAGCATAATAAATCGCACAACGCAGAATAAATCGGTAAAATACCGGCTTTTCCGCAACAGCTGGTTTTTTTGTGTATGAATTTACTTTTACTGAGTAGCTCAAGAGTCGGAAATTCAGGCTATCTTGAATCGTCGTTTGAGACAATCAAGCAGCAATTCGGCCCGTCTGTTAAAACCGTTGCATTTATCCCTTATGCCGGTGTGACCGTCTCTTTTGACGATTATGAAGCGCTCGCTGCAAGAGCGTTCAGTGAAATGGGGTATCAACTGACCAGCATTCATCATACTGATAATCCAGCACAGCAAATTGAACAGGCCGACGCTATCGCAGTCGGAGGTGGTAACACCTTTTGCCTGCTCAATCGACTCTATCAGAATAGATTGATTGAGGTCGTCAGGAACAAAGTCGCCGCGGGTGCGCCCTACCTCGGCTGGAGCGCTGGCTCCAATATCGCAGCGCCCTCGATCACCACCACTAACGATATGCCCATAGTACAACCACCCAGTTTCGATGCGCTATCGCTGCTACCTTTTCAAATTAACCCCCATTACATCGACGGCAACCCGCCCGGGCACAACGGCGAAACTCGTGAGCAAAGACTGGCAGAATTTCTCGAATTGTCACCGCGGCAAAAAGTTGTAGCCCTACCCGAAGGCTCGGCATTAAGTCTGCAAGAGCGCACGCTGGTGTATAAAGGAATGACTGAAGGCTTTTTGTTCACAGCAGAGTCCGGAAAACAGTCGATTATGCCGAACGCTGACCTGAGTTATTTGCTTGAGTAGGCGCCATGTCTGACATAACTGAACCAACCGACATAACTAAAGCAACTGACGTAGCTTATTCACCTGACCCGGCGGTCATGGCTAAACCGACAGACAAGCTATTTTCCGCGCCGCAAAAAACCTCACCGTTTAAGTTCGACCGCAATGTGGCCGAAGTTTTTCCCGATATGATTGAGCGATCGGTTCCCGGTTATGCGGAAATTCTGAGCAACCTGAGCCTGTTTGCCCAAAAACACGTTCAGTCCAATAGTAACTGCTATGATTTGGGGTGTTCGCTGGGCGCGGCCAGTTTAGCTATGTGCGCAGGCATCGAGCAAAATCAGACAATTACCGCTGCACAAATTATTGCAGTGGATAACTCTGCAGCAATGTTAGAGCGTTGTCAGCAACACATTGCGGCTTTTAGACATAAAACCCCGATCACTTTGCTGCAACAGGACATTCAAAAATTGAACATTAAGAATGCCAGCATGGTGGTTTTGAATTTTACTTTACAGTTTGTAGCTAAAAGCGAACGAGCAGCTATGCTAAAGCAGGTTTTTGATGGCATGAACTCTGGCGGATTGCTGGTTATTTCGGAAAAAATTCGGGCCGAAGATCGACAAGACGATCAACAATTGATCGAGCTGCATCACCAGTTTAAAAAAGATAATGGATACAGCCAGCTTGAGATCAGCCAGAAAAGAAACGCGCTGGAAAACGTTCTGGTGCCTGAGACGTTACAGCAACACCAGGCTCGACTCAAGCAGATAGGTTTTTCCAGAATATGTTGCTGGTTTCAACATTTCAATTTTGTGTCTCTTTTTGCCATTAAGTAACCTGATGACTCCTGCCTTTTTGTTGACTCTTATTTGTTGAAACCTTAAATGATGATTAATTACCAGGAACTTCAATCTGATCTGATTAAGACACCCGTCGAAAGCTTCGGTGATCAGCTGATTAAGGCAACACAACACAAGTTTGACCAGTACACCCATGGCGAGCTTGACCAGTGGCAGGCATTATTAGCGGGGCTGCCTACGCTGAAAACGAGTCACCTCAATTTGACCGACAAAGTGGCGGTAGGCCTTACCAGCGAACTTGAAAAACAGCTGAGCGAAAGCCAAATACTGGAATTTGGTCAGCAACTTAAAACATTGCATCCCTGGCGCAAAGGCCCGTTTGAGCTGTTCGGCATTCATATTGACACCGAGTGGCGATCTGACTGGAAGTGGGACCGCCTGTTGCCACACATAGCGCCGCTAAAGCACAGAAGCGTACTTGATGTCGGTTGTGGTAACGGTTACCACTGCTGGCGCATGGCTGGCGAAGGTGCAAAACTGGTACTCGGCATCGACCCTTCGCAAAAATTTCTGGCGCAATTTTCTGTTTTCAAAAAATATCTGGACGAGTTTCCTGTGCATCTATTGCCGCTGGGAATCGAAGATATGCCTTCAATTGAAGGCGTAGCCGGTTTTGATACGGTTTTTTCTATGGGTGTCCTATACCATCGCAAGTCGCCGATAGAGCATTTACTGGCGCTTAAAGACCTGATGTTGCCGGGAGCTGAGCTGGTTCTGGAAACGCTGGTTATCGACGGCGATAAGGATCAGTGCCTTGTACCGCAAGGCCGCTATGCCCAAATGCGTAACGTCTGGTTTTTACCTTCTGCCAGCGCATTAGAATTATGGTTGACAAAATGCGGCTTCAAAAACGTCAGAACCGTCGACATTAACCAGACCACCACGCAAGAACAACGCACAACTGAGTGGATGCACTTTCACTCTCTCAGCGATTATCTGGATCCTAAGGATAAAAATCTAACGATTGAGGGCTACCCTGCTCCCAGGCGAGCCATCGTGATCGCGAATAAATAGTTCATTAACCGGGCCTACCGTCAGCTCTTTTTCGAATCAGGATTGGCGTGAATTTTATCAGCCATAGCAAATAACCAAGGCTCCAGATAACTGCGGCCAAAGCATAAGCATGAGCATGAGCAAGATTCAGATATAACCCCGCAAGTGGAAATAGTACGCGCACAAGCGCGGAGATAATCACAAGAGTAAAAGCAACAACGAGCAATCGGCCAGCTGAAATCTTACGTCCCGTATGGCCCAGGCTAACGCGGCTCATCATCGACAGGATCATCAGCCCAATGGCACCAATGGTAATTAAATGAACTATCGACGATAAATTATCCAGCACACCAAAATGATAGGCCGCCAACGACGCGATACCAGCAATCAGGCAGGCATAGCCCAAAAACAGCGTCCACAACATGGCATTTCCCGCGCCGGCTAGTAGTGGCCAGCGAATAAACCTGGCCAGTTGAAATAGCGTTAATAACGCGCAGATCGCCCCTAAAATAGCTGACCTGGAGATGATTCCAGCGACCAGTGACCAGCCAAGCAGCAAGATAGAAAGCGCAATGACCGGTAGTTCTATCAGTTTCCTGCCTTCGACCTTTTCCAGTCCGCTAGCGGCAGCACTAAAAAAGGGAATGATGCGTCCACCAATAATCGTAATAACGACCATGAAAAAAACAACGCCAACGTGCAGCCATTTCAACCAGTTACCGCCATCTGTCGCACTCATCACCAACGCAAAATTGACTGCACCAAGAGCGAGCAAAATAATTGAAAAACCCAGGTTTCTCCACATACGTTTCTTGATAATCATGCGCGAATAGAAGTAGCAGCCGAGCAGCCAGAACAGGCTTTCACTGATTAAAGCAATCCATACACTCGTCTGCCCGACTGACAAATAAGCGAATCGAGGGATCAGCCAAAGGAAAAAAAGCAAAATGAGCGGCCAACCACCCAGGCCGGTTAAACCAGTCCAGTTTTTTGCCGCGGTGAGCAAAAAACCCAGCAGCACGGCAGCAGCAAAACCGAAGATCATTTCATGCCCATGCCACCATAAGGCACCGCCAACAGGCTTGATAAGATCCATACCCATCCAGTAGCTAGACCACAACAAAATTGAGATGACGGCGAAGATCCCTGCGCCAAGGAAAAATGGTCTAAAAGGAAGGCGAAACAAAGCAACCGCAAAGTTTTGCGGGTCGTCAAAAGTGGAAAATTTATTCATATTCAGGCTGCGACGAGATTAAAATTGTCGCTAGTTTATCATCCCTTAGGCTTATCAATAACCCTAAATATACTGCGGGCATCTGCTGTGTGTTCAAGCAAAATAGACAAGCAAGTAGTTAGTCTTTGGGAATTAAATTCGCCAGTCGGTGATTTAAGTCGTCGATTAGCTTCGCCTTGAACTCGGAGAAATTCTGATGTGAAAAACATTCCTTATAGCGCGCTATATCCAGCACTTCCAGGTTAACTTTTACCCTTTTAAACAATTTAGGCATTTTTTGTCCTGGCGTCTGAATATGGTGCAAGCCACCACTATACACGAACAGCGCCTCACCATTATCGACCCCGTGAAGTATGTCGGCGATGCCGCCCCTCACAGTCATCTCTTTTCCATGTTTGTCCAGACCATTTTCGCGCTTCATTCTACCCTCGGGTAAAATCGCGACAATGGAGCGAGGGCTGATTTTCTCGAGAAAATAAGACCAGGAAAAATCTTTCTTACGTGTTATTGCGACGACTCCGGGAAGCAGTTTCTTGAAAAATCGTCCGACTATTGGTCGATTCATCGTAATGTCCGCACCGGGAACAACTAATTCTTTTGATAGTCGCCAGATAAAGCGATTGGGCGCCACCCGGATAAAAATAGGCTCAAATAAGCTGGTGTGGTTGAGAAAAACAATCAAGCGGATCTTATCCCAGTCTACGCCCTGATGTTGACTTAACCACTGCACGTCGTAACGGTAAAAAATCGCAGAAAGCCATTTGACACCACTCAACAGGAAATAACTAAAAAATCGACTCATATAAATAAACTACACCAAACGGGGTATTTGCACAAAGCAGGCATCATAACAAATTGAGATTGGGGAGAAAAGAAAAGTCGAAATCAGAAAAACAGGCATTAAATAATACCAATAAAATCAATAAGAAATGCACTTTACTTAATTTTATTTCTAGAATATTAGTCTGGTTTCTAGAATATTAGTCTGGTAGCTGAGTGTAATTGTATAATCAATTGCTCTTATAGCTCTCTGATTTTATGAGATTTTTTAGCTCAAAAAAGCCGCATTAGATCAAAATACTGTGACATCGTTCCCCAATAGTTGGCTAAATTGCGCTATTCTGACAGTAAGCAATAAAGGATGTGATTGTAGTTCGGGAAAAACTAATATATTTGAGGCACCCGGTAATGCACCTTACCACCAGAGAAATTCCAGTACAAAACCTTAAAGTCGGCATGTATGTGTCACGCTTGGACGTGCCCTGGGTACAAACGCCTTTCCCCATTCAGGGTTTCCATGTTTCACGCCAGGAAGAACTGGACCTGCTGGGTCACTATTGCAACAAAGTCTACGTAGATATTTTTCTCAGTAACGTCGAAGTCAAATCACAGCTTACGCTGGCTTCGCTAGTTAAAAAGCCGCAGGACGAAATCGATCCTAAAATAGCGCGTTTAATGAATGAAAAGGCGCGTTTTAAACCCCGTGTCGAAGATTACCAGGTCAGTAACAAGCTCAACAAAGAGATTAAATCTGCCAGTAAGCTGTTTAATGACATAACTGCGCAGATGTCTGCCCTCTATCGGTCGATGGAGCAAAATGGCTATATAAATGTCAGCGAAGTCCGTGCCGCCTCAAAAGCGATGGTAAAAAGCATAATCCATAATCCAAACGCACTAGCCTGGTTGTGCCGGATCCACAACGACGATCAGGCTCTGCATCAGCAGTCTGTCAGAAGTGCCGTGTGGGCGTTGATATTTGCTCGTCACCTGGGGCTGTCAAAACATGATTTACGCGATCTGGGAATGGCCCTGTTACTGGCTCCTATCGGTAAATCCAAATTACCTCGGGAATTGTTATTTTCACAGGCCAATTCAGAAGAAGTTCAGGAATATCAAGAGCATGTGACATTAACGCTGGAAGAAACAGAGAAAATGTTCTCCACCAGCCATCAGGTCAATTATATTCTCGCGGCCTACTGCGAGCGCAATAATGGTGGAGGCTATCCTCGAAACCTGGCTGGAAACCGAATTCCTTTTCTTGCCCGTATCGCTGGTGTCGCCGATTATTATGAACAACTGATAAACCCCTACTCTGGCGCCGACGCACTAACGCCCGCGCAGGCGATCTCACACCTTTATGAAGTCCGTGGCAATTTATTCCAGAAGGAATTGATCGAGGAGTTCATTCAGGCCATCGGCATCTATCCAACGGGTAGCCTGGTTAAGTTAAGCGATAATTCGATAGGCGTAGTGGTTGAACAGCCTGAAAAATCGCGTCTGAGACCACAGGTTGCCATTTTGAAAAACAGCATGAATGTGCTGGTTGAAAAGCCAAAAGTCATCAATCTGGCGAAAAAAGTCAAAGACGACTGTGGATTGCCGCTTCAGATAGACAAAAGCCTCAAAAGCACCAGTAGCGATATAGACGCCCATGACATTCATCAGAAGTTATTCGGCGGTAAAAACTGGTTTTCCTTCGTCACTAATAAACTTTAACTTAACCCACTGAAGCTTTTTATTGTCGGTCAGTTTAATTGTTTACTCTGACCGCCTGCGCTTCGATATAGTCTTCAATTTGCTGCTCCAGTACAGGCAAGGGAACTGAACCATTCTTTAAAATAGCGTCGTGAAACAGGCGAATATCAAACTTCGCTGCCAGGCGTTTTTCTGCCTTAGCTCGCAACTCTCTGATTTTTAGCTCTCCTAACTTGTAGGATAACGCTTGGCCCGGCCAGCTGATATAACGATCGACCTCTGTTCGAATATTGTGAGTCGAAAGCGCCGAGTTGTTTTCCAGTAGCTCAATCGCCTGCTCTCTGCTCCAGCCCTTGGTATGAATACCCGTGTCAATCACCAGTCGAGCCGCTCGCCACATTTCATACGTCAGGCGTCCAAAGTTACTATAAGGATCCTGATAAAACCCGACTTCCAGACCCAGGCGTTCGCTATACAAGCCCCAACCTTCACCAAAAGCCGAAATATAAGAATGTCGCCTGAATTCGGGTAGCTCACTCAACTCCTGGTTAAGCGCATTTTGCAGATGGTGCCCCGGAACCGCTTCGTGCAGGGTCAGCGCTTCAAGAACGTATAAAGGACGCTTGTCTAACGCATAGGTATTAACCCAGTAAGTCCCAGCGCGCTCGCTACTGATGGGTGCCGATACATAACGACCCGTTGTATATTTAGGCGCGATAGATTCAGGCACCGGCTCAACCGTGTATGGCTGTCGTGGCAACCGGGTAAATAATCGCGGCAGCTGACCGTCCATTTTCTTGGCTATGTAACTCGCTTCCTTTAACAGCTCCGTTGCGCTTTTTGGATAAAATTGTGGCGAACTCCTTAAAAATTCAACAAAGTCCTTGAAACTGCCGGAATAGCCCAGCTGTTTAATGATTTGCTGCATTTCGCTGCGGATGCGGGCCATTTCGTCCAGTCCAATTTGATGAATTTCATTGGCGTCAAGTTCGAGAGTGGTGTAACGGGTGATCTGGCTCGCGTAATAAGCATCGCCATCGGGCAGTTCATTCGCTCCCAGAGAGGTTCGGGTGGCAGGAATATATTCCTCGCTAAAAAAACGCTGCAACGATTTAAACGCAGGCAATACCTGCTCAGAAATAACGATTTTGGCCTTAGCCGTCAATTTCAGCCACTTATCCCGATTAATGTTAGTCGGCCTTTGTTTGAAAGGTCGCCAGAATTCACTTGCTTCCCACCTGGATTTATAAGCTTTTTCGAGTACTCCGGGAAACCCCTTCATCACCGCTTTTGGCATCGAAAAACCCCGCGCGAGACCGGCACGCATATTGGCTTTATTTTGCTCAAAATAGTCGGGGATCTGCTGCAGCCGGGACAGATAGTTATCAAAATCCAACTCACTCTTGAGCGGCTGCTGTTGCGGCAGGCGCATTATTTCGGTATGAAACCCCGAGTCAGAAGTGAACGGGATCTGATAACTCTTAAAATTAAGATCGCTAAGTCTTTGTTGCAGTTGCGCTTTGAAAATCCGGTAATTGACCTTATCTTGCGGCGATAAAGCGTTAAAATCTAACTTCTCCAGTTTATTTAAAAAGCTCTCAGTTCCTTCTGCCCAGTGAGAATAGCTAGTCTCTGTTACCGCGTCGAGCAGATGGTTATAGCGGTTTTCGCCGACATCCGTAGCCAGTAGCGGGCTTTGTTTTAATCTCGTTTGCCATTCGAGCTCAAAAAGTTGCTTCAGTGCCTGTCCTGGAGAAGACGCCAGGACTGACAAGCTCAGGCACAAAGCGAGAATTGCGACAAACTTCTGACCTGCTTTAATCATTTTCCATTCCTTTTCACGTGATTCTGTCGGTTAAACCCTTGGCTGGTTGAGATAAAAGTACAACTGAAAAGTCGTATTCCGGGCTAGTGGATTCCAGTTTTTAGCAATTTAACAAAATTGCAGGGACCAAAATCGGCATCGAGCTGTTGCCTGATAATTTTTTGCCAGGCGGTTCGGCAAGCTCCGGTGGAACCAGGTACGCAAAAAATTAGAGTGTTGTTGGCAAAACCGCCCACGGCCCGGCTCTGGATGGTTGATGAGCCGATTTCATCGAACGACACTTGTCTGAAAAGCTCTCCAAACCCTTCCATAGTTTTGTCAAACAATGGTGTAACCGCTTCCGGGGTGGAATCTCTGCCGTAAAATCCAGTGCCACCGGTCACCATGATCACGTGTACTGATTCATCGGCGATCCAGTTCGAGATCTGAGCGCGGATCTGGTAGATATCGTCCTTAACAATTGAGCGACCGTGCAGTCGATGCCCTTCCGCCTGCGCGCTTTCAATCAGGAAAGCACCCGATTTATCCGTCTCTTCTGTGCGCGTATCAGAAACCGTCAAGATCGCCACATTTAGTTTTGACAAGGTAGACTCCTTTGAAATTGACTTAAGTCGATTTAGTAGATGTGAGTTTAGGCTCAAATAAAATTAAGCGCCGAGTATATACCTAAACTATCTGGAAATGCATGATTCAGCCAGCCGAAGAGCTATTATTTTCTGAGGTATTAGACGGTCAATTAAGATATTCTTGCTTTTGCGCCCATTTCTGAACACCGTATTGAGCGTCAGCTATGTTGGCCGACCAAGTTTATTATCGCTCAATATGCTATAGTGAACGCAAGTGAATGCAGGAGAACTACAATGAGTACAACTATGACGCTTCGTCTTGACGATGAAACCAACAGTCGCTTATCGAATTTGGCTGGCGCGACCGATCGCTCAAAAGCATACCTGGCCATGCAAGCACTCAAATTGTTTTTGGAGAACAATGAATGGCAGGTACAGGAAATCAAAGAAGCTCTGATTGAAGCTGATAACGCCAGTCCAGATCAGTTTGTTGATAACGATACGGTAATGGCCTGGATGGAAACTTGGGGTACGGCTGGTGAGGGCGAACCACCATTATGATGAATGTTATCTGGTTTAAAAGTGCTATTTGGGATCTGAAATCGGCTAAAGATTACATAGCTCGGGACAATCCTCAGTCCGCTAATAAAATAGTGCATAGAATCAGAGATAAAGTCTCTTTACTTAGTGAACAGCCCGGTATTGGAAGACCAGGGCGAGTACCAAACACAAAAGAGCTAGTAGTAGACAAAACCCCATTCATTTTGCCGTATCGGGTGCGCGAGAACAATATTGAAATCCTGCGAGTGTTACACAGTTCAAGACAGTGGCCAAAGAAAATCTAAACGATATATTTTAGAAGATCGTTGGACTTTCTACTCGACTCAGACACTGATTATCTTAGGTAGCGCGACTCTGGATGCGCGACTCTGGATGCGCGACTCTGGACAGTCACTAGATGCGCGACTCTGGACAGTCACTATATAGCCGACACGACTCTGGACAGACACTATATAGCCCACGACTATGGACACGACTATGGAGGACACGACTATGGACACTCACTATATAGCCAATCTCCCACACGCTCAATCCATTTTCGCTTACAAATTTTACAGCCCTTGATGACTTAACAGGCGAAGTCGTTTCCTGCAAACTATGGGCTACGCTGTTCTTCAAGGATGAAACCATGGCTATCCCTCGAAAAGATCAAATCGATGCCGAATCTGGCGGTTATTATCATCTGATCAGCCGCTGTGTCAGGCGTGCATTTCTCTGCGGAGATGATCCGGAAACCAAGAGAAGCTTCGAGCATCGCCGCGAATGGATTGAAAACCGGATCCTGGAATTAGCGGAAGTGTTTGCGATTGAAGTGTATGCCTATGCGGTGATGCACAATCATTATCATCTGGTGGTTTACGTTGATCCGAAAGCACCACAAAGCTGGTCAGATATGGAGGTGGCCGAGCGTTGGCTCAAGGTCTTTCCCGGCAAGCTGGACGATCCCCGCTTTAAAACGCAACGGGCTTTGCGTATTCAGGCAATTGTGGCAGATAAAATACTACTGGCGGAATACCGCAGTCGACTCGGAAATTTATCCTGGCTGATGCGCCGGATTAATGAGCCGCTGGCGCGCTTGGCCAATGCTGAAGATTATTGTAAAGGTCATTTCTGGGAATCGCGTTTTAAGTCACAAGCATTGCTGGATGAGGCGGCGGCGCTGGCGTGTATGGCCTATGTCGATCTCAATCCTGTTCGTGCCGGACTCACCACCAGACTGGAAGACAGCGAACGCACCAGCGCTCAACGGCGTATACGGCAACTAACTGACGGAGCGCTTGAAAAGGCGATCCAATCGGTCGCCGGTGACGTTCGCTCGCGCACGATGGTGATCCCGCTAAAGGATTATCTGACACTTGTAGATTGGACGGGGAAATCCATCCAGACGCCGGGAAAAGCCAGCATTCCGGCTAATCTCGCGCCAATATTTGAACGCCTCAATATCAATCAGGCGCACTGGCTCAATCAGGTTCAAACTTTTGGCAGCTCTCGCTGCCGAGTCATTGGCTGTTTGCACAAAGTGCAGCAGCATCTTGAAAAACTGGGGCAGAAATGGCTTCAGGGGATCAAAAAAACTCAGCCGCTCTATCTATCTCCAGAATAAAATAAACGGTCCGCTTAATTATTTGACTTCTTGCATCGCGGGATAATTTTTGGCGCCTGATATTTGGGAATAACCGCTGAAAAATGCCATTCCTTTGAACTGGGATAAAAAACAGCGACCTTCCTGATCCGCCTCCTAAAATCCAACGCCAGTATCATAAAATCAGACAAGATCTTTATTAATGTGCCTGTCCGCGTTTATCGTTACCAATATTTGAACGCCTTAATATCAATCAGGCGCACTGGCTCAATCAGATTCAAACATTTGGTAGCTCTCGTTGCCGAGTCATTGGCTGTTTGCACAAAGTGCAGCAGCATCTTGAAAAACTGGGGC